>Ga0123352_10000367_pt1 | contig 54258 bp, 52 predicted proteins | sample TergutLab28metaG_FD_89700 | JGI IMG/M metagenome (GOLD analysis project Ga0123352, IMG submission 89700) | Labiotermes labralis P1 segment gut microbial communities from Petit-Saut dam, French Guiana - Lab288 P1 | ecosystem: Host-associated > Arthropoda: Insects > Digestive system > Gut ... | reverse complement strand
TAAAACTGTTTCTGTTCCGTATCTGTGTTCTGTTGGCGTATTATATCCTAGTGTTCCACTAAAAGATCCGCCCCCGACATCTTTATATGTTATTGTGAAAGTATTTTGTACTTCTGCGATTGTTTCGAACCTGCCAATCAACATAATTGTTATCGCAAGTACCGTCAAAGCTATATTAATTGTCAGGAGTATAATTTTCCTTTTATTAACCATTTTATATAATCTTTCCTTACTAAAATTTATTTTAATTGCATAAATCTCTCAATATTTCATTTGCTCAAATCAGCATTTTATTTTTCATTATATGCATTCATTATTATTTTATCACATAATGCTTTTTACTTGTCGAAAATGAAGATTTTAGTATGGCAAAAAAGAAAAGAATCACATTTTTTTCACAATAATAAAGAAAAAACTAAGCACTTTATTTGCTTAGTTTGAATGGTAAGTTGATTAAACTATTTTTTTACTATATAAAGAATTCCTGTTGTACCAGGTCCACAGTGACAGCTGATAATACTTCCGGCGTCAGTAATCACAACATCTTTCATTTTGAATCTTTCTTTTAATTGCGTTTCAAGATAAAGAGCTTCATCATGTGCTTTAGAATGCGTAACAAAAACGAAACCATCTTCAATGTTTTTACGATCTTCTTCAACATACTCTAATAAAACATCTAGAGCCTTTTTCATTTTACCATGTGGTTTTTTAGCCACAATCATTCCACCGTCTTCAACACGGATGATTGGTTTAATTTTTAATAATGTTCCAAAAATTTTAGCCATACCCGAACATCTCCCACCTTTGTGAAGATATTCAAAATTATTAATCGCAAAAGCCGTGCGAACGTTTGGCACATACTTACTGACACGCTCAACTATATCTTTAGCGGCATAACCTTTATCACGTAATTGACAAATCTTCAGTAACAATAATCCGCTTCCTGAAGAAAGATTTTGTGAATCAACTAAATGGATTCTTTCTTTGTCAAGTTCGTTTTTAGCGAATAAAGCATTTTGAAAAGTTCCGGAAAATTTTGAACCAATACCACAATAAATGATTTCGTTGTTTCCTTGTAAATGTTTCTTAAATTCTTCAGAAAAAACAACAGGTGTAACGGCCATAGTTTTTGGCATAACGTTACGCTTTTTGACTTCTTCATATAGCTGAGTGCTATTCATTTCAATTCTATCTTGAAAGACATCCTCATCAAATGCAAGTTTCATATAAATTACTTTAATGTCATTTTTATCGATTAATTCCTGAGAAAGGTCGCAGGTACTGTCGGTGATTACTATTACATTATTCTTAGCCATAAATATTCTCCTTTTTAAAAATTATATCAAAAATAACGCCAAATTTCAATTATTTTTTATTCTTTAGCTAACTATTTACGCTTAGATATCAAAAATTCAACACCATTTTCTAGGTTATTAACAGTGATGTTAAGATCAATTCGACTAGTTATACGCTTGACAATACTTAAACCTAATCCAGTCTGACCATTGAAACTTTTCTCATAAGGTAAAAACATTTTATCGATAAAGTTTTCCGCAATTTTTTCGCCGTCATTAAACACTGAAAATGAACAATCATTTAAAATAATTTTAACTAAGCTTTTACCATATCGACAAGCATTATCGATAAGATTATCAAAAATACTATAGTAATAATCATCATTACCTATCCAAAATGTTTCAACTAAATCAGTTTCAATCGTTATTTTTTCATGTTTATAGTTCAGTAAAATACTCTCAATTATTTCTTTCAAATTGCATTTAGCAAGTTCAACTTCTTCTAAATAATCAAGTTTGGTAATTTCAATTAATTTTTGAACTTTACGATTTATATTTTCCGTTTGCCGAATAATAACATCTAGACCTTCCATACCTTCAACGCCTTCTTTAACAGCTTCGGCATAAGATCTGATTACTGAAATCGGAGTTTTAAAATCATGACTGACATTTTGAAGCATTTCTCGTTTAATACTTTCATTTTCTTCAATAGTATTTTGCATAGCTATAATACTTTCTGCCAAAGAGTCAAGTTCATTGATAGGCTTTATAATAGTTGAATCGATACTAATTCCACTTTCAATATTCTTAATCTTTTTAACAGTTTTTTGTCCCCAGAAAAAAACGACAATATTACCTAAAGCAAGTGTTGGGATAAAAATATATAAAGTTTGTAAGAGCGTTCTGTTTCTTAAGCTATTTATATATGAGTGATCTGTTGCGATTATAATTATTCGATTATTTTGTCTAACTCCTACGAAAAATAAATCACGAACTTCGTGAAATGTCGGAAGTGTGCTTAAGAGGTTGGAAATATTATCGGCTTCTGCTACAGAAATGCCTAAATCCCGGCCTCTGAATTCAAAACCTGAACCAGGCTCCCAAGTAATAATCGCAAACTCTTCATCAACTGTCGTATTAGGATTAGCAATCACATTATTAAGCGTACTTTGCATACGAGCCATATTCTCTCCATAATAGATAGTACTTAATCGTGAATTAAGGAAAAAAACAAAGGCCAAAACTGATAATATCACGACGATGGTAAATAGTAAAGAAATTTGGGTTGTTAAGCGCATTTTATTCATATATTCAAGCGATAGCCAAAGCCGTATATCGTTTCAAAATCCAAGTGTATAATCTTTTTGCGCATTCTTCGCATTAAATCATCAACTACCCTATCACTGCCAAAATAGTTTTCTCCCCAAACAAACTTAAGAATATTTTCTCTGGAAAAAGCTTTTTTCGGATTATTAATGAAAAAGCTGATTAAGTCAAATTCTTTACTTGTCAACTCAAGGGTTTCATTATTGTAATAGATTCTTCTTTGCGCCACATCAATTCGATAGCCCTTTACATTTAAATCTTCTATAGAATTTTTGCGCCTAAGAATATTTTTAACTCTTAGTATTAATTCTTTTGGCGAAAAAGGCTTTGCAAGATAATCATCGCCACCCATTTCCAGTCCGATAATTTTATCAAGATCCTGATTGCGACAACTTGTAAATATAACAAAAGCCTTTGGATTTAAAGTCTTGACTTTCTTTAAAATGTCATAACCGTTATGGTCACCATCTAACATAATGTCTAAAATGAAAAGGTCAAAATCAACATTTCCAGCAAAGATTGTATCACCATTAGTATAGTGAAAAACCTGATAGTCTTCCATTTTCAGATATTTAATTACTAATGATGCAAGGTCTTTTTCATCTTCAATATAGCATATTTTTACCATTTAGACACCACCATTCTTTTGAGTAGTATTTTAACACAATTGCTGCTTTTTTTCAAGTAGTGACTTTTAAAACTAGCAATAGACCTTTCATTTTAATTGATTTTGTTATATAATTATATAATGATTTAATAGGAGTGAAGATATGTTTAAAAAATTTGCTAGTTATTATAAACCACACATGGGCTTATTCATCCTTGATATGTCTTGTGCAATAATTGTTGCGGGAGCTGATTTAATTTTTCCAATTTTTACGCGAAGTGTTTTGGAAAACTTTATTCCCGATAATAATTTTCGGATGGTTTTAGTATTTGGAGCCGTATTATTAGGGATTTATCTCTTAAGAATGGCCTGTTCTTATATAATCAATTATTTAGGACATGTTATGGGAGCCAGAATCGAAAATGATATGCGGGCTGATTTGTTTAAAAAATATCAGGTACTTGATTATCAGTTTTTTGATGATCATAAAACTGGTGAATTAATGAGCAACATGACAAATCATTTGCGCGACATCAGCGAGATGAGTCATCATGTTCCTGAAGACATTTTAGTTTCTGTATTGCTTTTTTGTGGTAGTTTTATTATTCTTTGTTTAATCAATCCGCTTTTAACTTTTATTTTATTTGCGATTATCTTAGTTCAAGTCTTCTTCTCTATATATAGACGCAAGAAAATGCTTCAGGCTTTTCGGGAGACAAGAACTCAGCACGGCGAACTAAACAGCCAATTAGAAAGTAGTTTAGGTGGTATTCGTTTAACAAAAGCTTTTTGTAATGAAGAGTTTGAAACAAAAAAATTTGAAAAATATAATGAAGATTTTAAAGAAAGCTGGCGGGGCGCTTATAAGCAATTAGGAATATTTGTTTCTGGTAACGAATTTCTATTAGGTTTAGTTAACCTGACACTTCTTGTAGTTGGCGGTTTCTTTGTCTTTCGGGCTTATATTACGATAACTGATTTATTTGTTTATTTTCTTTATATTAACTTTTTGACAAGACCAATTGCTAGATTAATTGCGTCTATGCAACAAATCCAACAAGGAATGAGTGGCTTTGAAAGATTTTATCAGGTTTTACAAATTGATCCTTTAATTAAAAATAATCCTAATGCTATTTTACTTAATGAACCTCGCGGTGAAATCGTCTTTGAGAATGTTACATTCAGATATAACAAAGATTTTGACGATGTATTAACTGCTTTCAACCTTAAGATTGAAAGTGGTCAGAAAATAGCTATTATCGGTGAAACAGGTGTTGGTAAAACGACAATTGCCAAACTTCTCTCTCGTTTTTATCCTTTAAATGAAGGGCATATTTTAATTGATGGCGTTGATATTGCGAATTATGATTTATATTCATTGCGTAACGCGATTGGTCAGATTCAACAAGATGTTTACATCTTTTATGGAACAATTAAAGAAAATATCTTATATGGAAAACCAGACGCAACTGATGAAGAAGTTATTGAGGCTGCTAAAAAAGCCAATATTCACCACTTTATCGAATCCTTAGATCATGGTTATAGTACTATAACAGGAGAACGCGGCGTTAAACTTTCTGGTGGTCAGAAACAACGAATCGCTATTGCCCGTTTATTTTTAAAGAGTCCTAAGATTTTGATTCTTGATGAAGCAACTTCAGCTTTAGATAATGAAACAGAAAGAATAATTCAAAATGCTTTTGATAATCTTTCAGCTGATAAAACAATTATTGTGATTGCTCATCGTTTATCAACAATCAAAAACTGCGATAAAATCGTCGTTTTAGGCAAAGATGGCATTATTGAAGCTGGAAGCCATGAAGAACTTCTACAAAAAGAAGGCGTTTATAAAAATTTATTAAGTATATAATATTAACGCGGAAGTAATTTTTCCGCGTTTAATTTTTTATTCATTTAGGAATTTCTATTTTCATCTTATAACAATACTTATACTTAATATCGTGTATATTATACACGCGTATATGAGAGAATTTTTCTCAAATTTAACCCTAAAACCATAGTTTTATTTGCTTTATCTAGAACATTTTTTCAAGCTAAAAAAAAGAAAAATAATTCTTGTTTTTACTAGATTTTAGTGTTATAATAACATCATATTCTTAACAAGAATCGAGGTGAAAAATGAGTATCTTAGTAAGAGAAATAATCGCTTATTCCAGACTAAGACAGGAAGCTTATTAATTCAGATATTAGACAGTTTAAATATAATGGCAAAAAGTAAACCCAAAGACGATGAAGTAATTCAAAATCTGAGGAATAGCGGTCTAACAACACCCATAAGATTACAAGTAACACTGTAATTTCTTATAAAGAGAGGCATCAGCCCCGTAACGAAAATTTATTTTCGTTTTGTTCATTTGGAGGTAAAATGGATTTTCTAACAAGTCTGGCAATTATTTTTTTATCAGCACTTTTGCTTAGTTCAATTTGCAATAAACTAAAACTACCACCTTTATTAGGTATGCTTATTACTGGAATTATTTTGGGACCTTATTTTTTAGATTTGATTTCTCTTTCAATTTTAGATTTATCCTTTGAATTAAGAACGCTAGCGCTAATTATTATTTTAACGCGCGCTGGGCTTTCTATAAATATTTCTAGTCTTTATAACAAAGGAATGCCTACAATTTCGTTAAGTTTTATTCCCGCATCTTTAGAAATCATTGGTTATTGCTTGTTGGGAATCTTTGTATTAAAGCTATCACTTTTTGAGTCTTTGGTTCTAGGTACGGTTATGGCCGCAGTTTCTCCTGCTGTATTGATACCAAGAATGTTAAAGATTAAAGAGCTGAACTTTGGCAACGCGAAAAAAATTCCGGAAATATTAATGACAAGTGCATCTTTAGAATCCGTTTTTATCATTACTTTATTTGCGGCTTTGATTTCTGCTAATAATGACGGAAGTTTCTCTTTTGCGATTATTTGGCAAATTCCAGTAGCGATAATATTAGGAATATTAGTTGGAATCCTAACGGGATTAATAGTAAGCAATACTTTCAAATTAATGAAAATCCCAACTAACTGTAAGCTTTTAATGCTTTTAAGTATCTCTTTCTTATTTTTAGCCTTAGAACAATTAATTGGAGAAAGGGTTCCCTACGCCAGTTTTTTATCGATAATTAGTATGGCTGTGATTTTGCTCAAAAAAGACAATCTCTCTTCAAAAAAATTGTCTGTTAAATATAAAAATCTTTGGTTCTTTGCGGAAATCATGTTATTTGTGCTAATTGGAGCTAATCTTGATTTTCAAAATTTGGAAGTTTCAATCTTAAAAATTATATTAGTTATTGGTATTGCGTTAGCATTTAGAATCGTTGGTATTTTTATTTCCTTATTTTTCTCGCAACTTAATAAGAAAGAACGCCTTTTCTGTGCTTTGGCTTTTTCGCCAAAAGCTACTGTTCAAGCTGCACTAGCCGCTATCCCATTTTCCATTGGCATTGCGTCTGGCTCTTTAATTTTATCGGTCGCCGTTATTGCGATTTTAATTACTGCGCCGCTAGGAGCCTTATTTATTGATTTAAGTTATCCTAAACTACTTGATAAAGACTTCATTACCAATAATTTTAACTAAGCTCTTTGACTCGCCATAAAAGATTTATCTTCACAGACCAAAATCTATTGACCATGTTGCACTACTACTCTGCCCATGATTCATCTTTTTATATAAGCATCTGCGTTTATGTTGATATTAGCTATGGGGCTTTTTCCCTTTTCAAAACATAAACACTGAAAAATTTCAAGAAAAAAGACCACTTGCGTTAGTGGTCAAAAACATTACATTATTTCTAAAAATAAAGCCATAAGTCCATAAATAATTAAAGCCGATCCAGAGATAATATAACTTAATGTCGTAGGCAATTTTTTTATATATTTTGTTCTTGCTAGATAAAACGATAAAGCCGAATAGCCAAAATGAGCAAACGCAACGACAATTGGAATTAAAATTGTTGAATTTTCAATGAACATAAAGGTAATCCCCATTGTTATTATCATTGCTTCGATGCTCATAACTAAGCCAATAATAATGATTGTTTTAAACGAAGCCTCTTCAGTTTCAGTCTTTCCTTTTCTTTTTTTCAAATAACTGCCTATTAGATTATGCAAAATATACCATAATCCAAGGCCGATAAAGGTAAAGCCAACTATCAAGTCAGTATCAAATGGAATAAGGTCATAAACTCGACCAGCAATAAAAAAACCAATAAAACAAAGAGCAAGCAAAAACACGTTAATCATAATTAAATATAAAAACTTAAACTTTTTCTGTAAGCCCAGCGATAAACCGATGAAAAATGCATCTATCGAAACAACGAGTCCAGATAGTAATGGTAAAAACATAATAATCTCTCCTAAAGTGCTAGGCAAATGCAATTAGTCGCAACTAACACCTGCTATATATATATGCACTTTTGCTTCAACTGGTTACGGCATTTAGGCAGGACTAATCTTTTTTTTAGGAAACTAACGAAGAACCTTACTGCGTTTATAAATCGTTATTCGGCTTATCTGCGGCTTTTTCATTTACTTAATATGTTTTGTTCTGTTCAATTGAGAATGTTAAATCTCCTTCAATTATACTTAGCGCAGTACGCGTCTTATATTTGGCTTAAAATTTTCAACTAAATTAAATAGCTTTGTCTATCTTATGCCACCCTACTTGAAAGCCATCAAGTTTTCGTCTAAACCTAACCTATCCTTGATAATTTTAATTGATTTTATTCATAAAGAATTAAAATCCTCTTTTTACAGAGGATTTTAAAAGTTATATTTATATTGAAAAGTTAATTTGTGTCGGGATTAAAGTACCGCCAGAAGGCATTCCTTGTCCCGTAATACAACGATCATTAAAGCCCCAACTCCAAACACGGCCTTCTGTATCAATCCCGCAAAAATAATTTTTTCACGCCAAAAGATAATTTATTGTTCAAACTCGGGAATACTAAGAAAAAAGGAGGACTTCTCATGGCTCAAAGCTATAAAACATCAATTAATTTTGGCTTAGTTTATATTCCTGTCGCCTTACACGCTGTTGTAAAACCAAACGATATTGGTTTTAATATGTTAGATAAAAAAACCAAAAGCCGCGTTCAATATAAAAAAACTTGTGTTGATTGCAATAATAGAGAAGTTAAGCAAGCTGATATCGTTAAAGGTTATCAATACGAAAAAGATAAATACGTTATCTTCGAAGACGAGGATTTTGAAAAAATAAAAACAAATAAAGATCGGACTATTTCGATTGAAGGCTTTATTGATTTAGCAGAAATTGATCCTATTTATTATGATAAAGCCTACTATGTTGTCCCGGAAAAAGCTGTTAAAGCTTTTGTGCTTTTAAAGATGGCTATGGAAAAAGAAAATAAAGTTGGGATAGCCAAAAGTTTTTTAGGCAGTAAGGAAACATTACTTGCGCTTCGGGTTAAAAATGGCGAAATGATTTTGAATACTATGTTTTTTGAGGAAGAAATTAAAGTAAATCCTGCTAAAAATATTGATGAAGCTTTATCTCCTAAAGAACTTTCAATGGCAAAAGAAATTATAAACAGCATGTCATCCCAATTCGTTCCCGAAAGTTATCGCGATGAATATCGCTTAAGATTAGTTGAAGCCATTGAAAAGAAAGTTAATGGTCAGGAAATTGTGGCGCTAGATAAAAACCGCGATTCTAGTCGAGCAATTGATTTAATGGACGCTTTAGAAAAAACCTTGCAAAATGCTTCTCTCAAAAAAAAGCCTGCTAAAAAAAATGAAAAGAGATGATATATTTAATGAAAAAAAAGCAAGACCAATGTTACTTGGAATATCAGAAGCTTTCGACTCGTCTGATTACTTATTCGAACTTAAGTTCGATGGGATTAGGGCCCTTTTATATGTGGATAATGAAACCATAATCATTAATAGGCGTAATAACGATGAAACAAAATATTTTCCAGAACTCTCTAATCTCCACCAACAAGTCCATAAAAAATGTATTTTAGATGGAGAAATCGTTTGTTTTAAAGATGGAAAGCCTAGTTTTCATCAATTACTTAATAGACATGTTAAAGATTTTGCCAAAACAAATTATTTAGCTACCAAAATACCTGCCGTATTTATCGTATTTGATATTTTATTCCTTGAAGATAATCTTATAACCGAACTTCCTTTAATACAAAGAAAAGAGATTTTAAATGAAATTGTCCAGGAAAACGAATTTATTAATATTATTCGCTACATCGAAAATAATGGAAAAGATTTTTTCAATCTAATTAAGAAAGAAAAACTTGAAGGCATAGTAGCTAAAAATAAAATGAGTATATATCAAATGGGCAAACGAACTGTTGATTGGCTTAAAATAAAAGTTACTCATCAAGAAAATTTAGTTATCTGTGGTGTTATATTTGAAGCTGATGGCATTATAAAAGATTTAATTACTGGTGTTTATAATAAAAACAATAAATTAGTCTATCGGGATAAGCTTTATTTAGGCAGTAATCAAAAGAACCAGGACTTTATCCAAGGCTTTGTTAAAGAGAACAAAATAAAAAGTCCGCTATTTGCGGATTCTTCTTTTAAAGATATTATTTGGGTTAAACCAATACTAACTTGTAAAATAAACTATTCAGAAAAGACGTCTTCTGGTGCTTGGCGCAATCCCGTCTTTAAAGGTTTTATTCCATCCACTTGAGCCAAACTTCAGGTTGATAACCAACTGTTGCTTTTGGACCGTTACGAACAATCGGCAACACGAATAATAGTGGATTTTCCTGTAGTTTCACTATTTTTTCTTCGTCATAAGCTAAATGTTCAATAAAAAGTTTTTTATATAAAGGACTTTTTTTATCAATCAATTCATCAATTTCATTAAAGTTCTTATATACTGACTCAAACTCTTTTGGACTAAGAGAAAAAAGTTTTAAGTCAACAAACTGAAAGCCAATATTTCTTTCTTTAAAGAAGCGTTGGGCTTTTTTTGTATCAAAACAACTATTACTGCCAAAAATCTGTAAGTTCATTTAGATTACTTTGATATATTCAATTTCAACTTTATTAGTTGGTTTATCCATGTGATTTGTTTCAACATCAACAATCTTATCTACTACTTCGATTCCTTCAATAACTTTGCCAAAGGCTGCATAGGAACCATCTAAATGAGGAACATCTTTATGGCAAATAAAGAATTGGCTCGAAGCTGAGTTAGGATCTTGACTCCTTGCCATAGAAATAACGCCACGGTCATGTTTAAGATCATTATTAAAGCCATTAACTAAAAACTCACCAACAATTTTATCACTTGAGCCGCCCATGCCAGTTCCTTGTGGATCACCGCCTTGAATCATAAAATTCCTGATTAGGCGATGAAAAGTTAAACCATTATAAAAATTCTCTTTTGCAAGCTTAACAAAATTCTTGACGGTTACAGGTGCTTTTTCTGGATATAATTCTAGTTTCATTACGCCAAAATCTTTCACTTTTATTTCTAATTTCATATACATTCTCCTAGCTTTCTACCCGACGGGCTGTTAAAATTCTAATTATCCGATGCGGTCTATTAGTTGCGTCAGTTGACAATTCATTAATTGCATCAACAACTTCCATTCCGGAAACAACACGACCGAATGCCGCAAAATTTCTATCAAATTCCGGACTGTCTGACTGACAGATAAAAAATTCTGTAGTTGCGGAGTTATTATCTCTTTCGTTTCTAGCCATACTGATGACTCCACGTTCATGTCTTAAATTATTGATAAAACCATTCCACGTAAATTCACCAAAGATAGGGTCTCTAACTGGTCGCCCATAAGGTCGGCCATCGCCACTTTGAATTAAAGAGCCTCTTATGATACGGTGAAAAGATACCCCGTCGTAATAACCACTATCAACTAAATCCAAAAAATTAGCAACTGTAATTGGCGCTACATGCGGATATAATCGTAATTTTATCGGTTGTTCATGATATTCTACTTCCAAGACAACAAATATCGGATCTCTGAATTTATCTTCTTCCTGTTGATTACAGCCTGTTAAGGCTACCGCAAATAAAACAAATATCGTTAAAAAGATTATTTTTTTCACTTTAATCCTCTTTTCAAAAGTTTTCTGAAAAAATTATATCACAAAAGTTCATTTTAAGCAATAAAATCTATTAATTTATAAATCCTTTTCTACTTACAGAAAAGGTTAATACTTGTACATTTAGATATTTATTTGCGGCTTTAATATTACAAATCTAATGGCATTAGGTGAGACAAGCTTAATTTTTAACACCCATTGATTTAAATCAGTTTCATTCTTAGCGGGTTCACTACTCTCTTCAAAACTATTAGACGCATTTAGACAAAACGGCAAACAATTACCTAAACCATCGCAATAATCTGCGTTAATTATTTTAGCTTTTCCCTTATCTAAGGCAATTACTCCTTGATGATAGGCCGCAATACTTCTATGTCTTTTCTACGCATAAATGAAAATCCAGCCGATAATTCTGCTGGAAAAATTTTTATTTTTCTTTTAATTTATTTAAAATAGCGTGTATCAATTTAATATCGCCAATTTCTTTTTCTGGTGTTGAGACAATATCTCCTTCTGCGTAATTTAACAATTCATTATAATAGCCTTGCTCAGGACGAAACTTTATTTTAGTCTTTTTACCGTTTTTAAAATAAAGTTCGATTTTTCCAGAATCCTTACTAGCTAAATAGAGTTCTCCATCACGGAAAAAAATACGCAAACCAATCAGATTTTTATTGAATTCCTTCGAATCCGAACAATATGTATAATGGCCAGAGACTTGATTATTAAATTCAAGCAAGCAGTGAATGCTTTGATACTCACAATAGCTTTTTGCTTGTTTGATAGCTTTGGCGCTAAGATCAGTCATATCACCAAAGAGAAAACGTAATAATGCCATATCATGAATACCACCATCTAAAAAGATGCCGCCAGGAAATTCCGGACGCTGACGCCATTCTCTTTTGGCAAAGGTATCACCTTTCACGTCTGCCTCAAAATCAGCACCAGTATGTAAGATAAAGTAATTAACTTCACCTAATCTCTTTGAGTAAATAATCTCTTTAATTATTTTATAACACTCTTCATAGCGAAGGTTTTCCGCAACCATTACTTTAAGTTTTCTTTCATCTTTGATAGTTATTAATTCTTCTGCTTCATCAGGCATCGCCGCAAATGGCTTTTCGGCAATTAAATTTTTACCAGATATTAAAATATCTCTGGCAATCGGATAATTTTCTTTTATCGGCACTAGAAGATCAATTGTATCGATATCTTCTCTTTTTAGTAAATCCAGATAATCTGTATAAGTGTCTTCTTTACTTATATTTAATTTTTGAGCAGCAGCCTTCACTTTCTCTTCATCGATATCACAAAGCGCTACAATTTCATATTTAGCACTAAGTCTTTTTAAGGCTGGAAGATGTAATCTATGCCAGGCCATACCTGTGCCGATTACTCCAAGTTTAATTCGCATTTGCTAATCACATCCATTTTTATTATTTACATTATTTTCTAATACTTTCTGAATATCCTCTGAAATAATATTAGTATAAATAAGCTTAACTCGTGGAAATATATTGTTAAAGGATGGTTATTCATTGAAAACAAATAAACTATTAAAAGAAACAAGTCCTTACCTTTTACAACATGCCAATAATCCTGTTAATTGGTATCCTTGGGGCAACGAAGCTTTCTCTAAAGCGAAAACAGAAAACAAACCAATTTTTTTAAGTATTGGCTATAGTACATGTCATTGGTGTCATGTTATGGAAAAGGAATCATTTATGGATGAAGAGGTCGCAAGACTTCTTAATCAATACTTCATTTCCATAAAAGTCGATAGAGAAGAAAGGCCTGATATAGACAGTATCTATATGCAAGCCTGTATAAAATTAAATGGACATGGCGGTTGGCCTCTATCGGCTTTTTTAACACCAGATCAAAAACCTTTTTATACTGGCACTTATTTTCCCAAGAATACTAATCATCACCATTCTGGCTTTATTGATATATTATTAAAAATAAAAGAGGTCTGGGAAAATAACAAACAAGGAATTTTAGATCAGGCAGAAAATATTTTTCGCGGTGTTTTTCTTAAAGGAAAAAATTTAAAACAAAATAAAACTGATATAGTTGACAAAACATTTGATTACTTATCAAAAAACTATGACAAAGAGTTTGGTGGATTTACACCTGCCCCAAAATTTCCTTCTCCTCATAACATCTTCTTTTTATTGGACTATTATTTAGCCATCAATGAAAAAGAAGCTCTAAAAATGAGTGAAAAAAGCTTGGATGCTATGTATAGAGGCGGTATTTTTGATCATATTGGTTATGGTTTTTCCCGTTATTCTACCGATAGATACTGGCTAGTTCCGCATTTCGAGAAAATGCTTTATGACAATGCTTTACTAATAAGTGCTTATAGTAAAGCCTATGCGCTAACTAAAAATAAACTCTATTCTGAAGTTATCGAAAAAACTGTAATCTTTCTGATACGCGACTTAATGCACCCCGAGGGCGCCTTTTATTCAGCCTTAGACGCTGATAGTGACGGCGAAGAGGGAAAGTTTTATCTTTTATCTTATCAGGAAATCCTTGATGTCCTAGGTGAAAAAGATGGAAAATTGTATATAGAACATTTTAATATCACCAAAAAAGGAAATTTTGAAGGCCGCAATATTCCTAACTTAATTAATACTCAGGACTTAACAAAAGAATTTGATAGCGAAAAACTTTATAATTATCGTAAAAATCGGGAATCTCTGCACTGCGATGATAAGATTCTTACTTCTTGGAATTGTCTAATGATAGCGGCCTTAGCAGAAAGCTCTATAATCTTTAAAAGAAAAGATTATCTTAAGCTTGCCAAAAATGCTTTCGTATTTTTGGAAAAAGAACTTTTTAAAGAAAATAAGATTTATGCAAGTTATCGGGAAGAAAAAATTAGTGAATTTGGCTTTTTGGATGATTACGCTTTTTGGATTTTTGCTTGTATATGGCTCTACAAAGCAACTTTTCTTGACGAATATCTTTTAAAAGCTAAGAATATAACAAACATTGTAATCAATAATTTTCGCGATTCTGAAGGTGGCTTCTTTTTAAATGATGAAAGCAATAAAAGTCTTTTCTGGCGTTCAAAGGAGACTCATGACGGCGCAATCCCTTCTGGTAACTCTGTTATGGCATTTAATCTTCATTTTCTTTCCGTTTATTTCGAAGAATCTGACTTAACAGAAACATCTGAAAGGCACTTCCTATTCATGGAAAATGAAGCAACTAGATATTTAGGTGGTAATTCATTCTTAGCTTTGGCTGTCTTAAAATCAAGAAATTTTTCTAAAGTTATTTGTATATTAAAAGATGATTCTCTTGAAGAATATAAAGATGTTTTAGAAAAATATGATATCGTTAAAGTCCTGAAAAACGAAACAAAATTCTATAAAGTTATAAATAACAAGACAACATTTTACATCTGTAAAGGTAGTAAATGTTTACCTCCTTCTAATACTTTATCAAAATTCAATAACAGTTTAGTTTAACAGTTATATTGTTTTATTAGCTAAATTATGATAAAATATAAGTAATAACTATATTTAATTTAGAAGGTAAATTATGAAAAAAATACAAAAAAGTGGCGAAGACTATTTAGAAACAATCTATCTTCTTTCCCTAGCAAATATAAATGTTCGTTCTGTTGATGTAGCTAATTCATTAGGTGTCACAAAACCAAGTGTTGCTAAAGCCTTAAAGATTCTCGAAGAACAAGAATATATTAAAAAAGGCAAATATGCCAAAATAGCTTTAACGGAAAAAGGCAAACTTCTAGCTGAGCTAATTCAAAAAAAACATAAAGCAATTCGCATGCTTCTAATTGAAATATTAAAGGTCTCTCCAGAGAAAGCTGAAATCGATGCTTGCAGGATAGAACACTGTTTAAGTGAAGAAACAACTGAAAAATTATTTGATTTTTTAAATATAAAATAACTATAATGGAAAGCAAACTTATGCTTTCCATTATATTTAATCCAACTTAAGAAATCGTTTTCATTAAAAAACAATTTGCTTATTTTTCAAACAAATGTTAAAATATGTTAGTCCAAGCTAACTTTTAAGTTGCATATCATTAATTAAATTATCAGGAGGGCAAATAAAATGTTTTATGAAGTAATAATTATAAGTGTAATCGCCGGAGTTGTCGGAATGGGATTAGGTGGCATCATCTGTAGTTTCTTAAAGAAAGGTTCTGATGCTTCTGCTAGTATTATGTTAGCCTTTGCGGGTGGTTTAATGATAAGCATTGTTTTCTTTGATTTATTACCAGAAGCTGTGGAATATTCAAATAATGTTGTTGCGACTATCTCTATAGTAGGGGGTATGGCTTTAATATTTTTCCTTAATTTGATTGTAGATCGAATCACAGAAAATTTGTTAGAAAAGAAAACCAATAAAACTCATGTATCTTTAGAAGAACTTACTCATGGAGAACTGCTTATTGAGGCTGAGTCAGGAAAAAGTAAAAAAACGACTTTTTTCAAAGCCGCTTTCTTGATGATTGTTGCGATTGCTTTACACAATTTTCCAGAAGGTATGGCAATCGGCTCTGTTTCTGCTAACGAAATAACTAGTGGCATCATGCTTGCGGTTGTTATTGGACTTCATACTATCCCTGAAGGAATGGCTGTAGCTGCACCATTAATTAGTGGTGGGATGAGAAAAACAAAAGTTATCCTAATAACTTTCCTTGCGGGGACACCCTTAGTCTTTGGAGCAGCCCTAGGCTTTTTCTTAGGTGGTATTTCTGATTACGTTTTAGCAATTTGTTTGGCTGGAGCCGGAGGCGCAATGCTTTATGTTGTATTCGGCGAAATTATTCCGCAATCTTTGTTATTAAGAAAAGGTAAATTACCAGCCGTAGTTACATTGATTGGGATAATCGTTGGCTACATTTTTGTTTCATTATTACATTAAAATTTTGAAAAAATTTATTTGATTTTCTAAAGAAGCCTTCTGGTTTCTTTTTATTTTAATGAAAAAATAATTATGACCAGCAAATAAAAACATATCTCATGTCATTTTCATCAGCATCCGAAAAATAAAGATACGCTTTTCGATTCTGATGTTCAATTTCTGTAGTAAATCTAATTTCTTCTACTTCTTTGAATAAACTGTTAATATAAATACCACTTTCTGTGTCAGATCTATTTGATAGTTGCCACTTTTTAGAATACATATAATAAGATTCATATTTATTAACCAATAAAAGAAATTCGCAAGCGGAGTTTCCGTCAGTTCTAATTATGCCTCTAACAAATGTATATTCATACGGTAAAGTTATCTCGTAATTTTCACTCATAATATTTTCTAACTTTCGATCAATAGATTTTATCTCTACTGGCCTCGAATAAACACACAAAAGTGTACCACAAATAAGCGGTACAATAATAAATGAAACAATTAAAGCATGCATTTTTCTTGACATATTTCCTCCTGAAACTATTTATTTTTAGTGCCAGCTAATATCCGCACCAAAACCGTATCTTTGACCACTATTCCAACTAGCAGTTAGACTAGCTTGTCCAGAATTATGAAAATTTCTAGCAAGCCCTTGCATGTGTAATTCAAATAGCCCTTGAGAAGCGATTGCGAATACAGAAATTTCGGAACTTAAATGCCAATCATAATAATCTCTTAATTCATAAATTATTTCAGCACTATAATAATTTCCTGTTTTAATGATTTCTGCCTTTATCGCTATCCTGTAATTTCCTAAAGCTAAATACCAATTATCGCCATCATTCCTGCTTAGTTGAACTGTTGCTTCTTTTTTTAAATACATAGTTCGCGTTTTATTCTCCATCGCCAGCACTTCTGCAGCTTCTAAAACTGAATTTATATGATTTACAAAGCTCTTGACTTGTTCAGAATTCGAGTTACTATTTTGAATCATCTTCTTAACTGGAAAATTTATTTTAGCATTTCCTGAATTGCCAAGAAAATGCAATAATAAATCAGCAGCCTGTGGATTTATTGCTATTTGTCCAGTAGCGGTTGAAATAGCCATTACTTTTAAAGGATAGTTTTTCGCTCCAAGCCATGTATTATAAATCGAATCACCAATTTCAACTGCTTTTAAAGTTTCATTATTAACTCGCGTTGAAGAAATAAAGGTTGAAAATAAATTTGTCTCTCCAGGATGCGAACTGCCTCCTCCTGGTTGTTCTGGCTCAAAACATATACCTGACCCAAAACACGGAATATCAGTTAATAGCTGACTTTCTTCTGAAGCCTTTATTATTGTTGATGATATGAAAATGGTAATTAAAATGAATAATACTAGCACTACTTTAAACTTCATAATTCTCTCTCCTTTTATAATTTAGTCAGAAGAATTATGAATATAATTAGATTATATCACAAATAAAATCGAAATCAAGTCTTTTTTGAATACTTTAGTGTATATTTATTTCTCATAATCATTTTCTGACATTAAATGTTTAATTAAGAAAATTACAATTACTCTAAAATTTATAACTTACAAAGAATATTTCTATTAACAAATGACTTTCAATAAAGTTATCTGAATAAATTTCATAACAGATAAAATACCTGATTCCGATAGTTATCGGAATCAGGTCTTAATAATATTTTTTATTTTCGTCGACTTGAGAAGCATTAGTTCAATGGATAGCGATTTTACTGATTTTTTTCAAGATACTCATGTTTTGTTCTATTAATTTTTCAAGCAGCCGATTGGCACAACAAGAACACCATCGGCTCTACGATATGTGAATTCACCTACCGCAGTAAGTATCATTAGAAATGTCGGTGATTGCATCTTTTCATCGTCAATTTTCTTAGCTAATGCAAGTAAATTTTTTGCGCCTTCATTAATTAATTTTTCACCGCCAAGTTTAATTTCAATAGCTCCCCATTTTCCATTATTCAAATGAACGATAACATCTGCTTCCAAGCCACTTTTATCTCGGTAATTTGCAACATGACCACCAAGCATTTGCGTATAAATTTTCAAGTCTCTTATTGCAAAATTTTCAAATAATAGTCCTAAAGAGTTTAAATCATTCATTAAATCATCGGCTGTCGCATCTAATACTGCCGCCGCAATTGATGGATCAGAAAAATGACGTGTTGAAGACACTCTGATTGATGTCTTAGAGCGAAGGATTGGTGCCCATGCTTCGGTATCCTCGATGACAAAAAGTTTTGCAAAGGCATTTAAATACGAATCTAATGTTCGGCTATCAGCTACAATCTTATTCTCAATATCTTTGTGAATTGTTGTTATCGGCGCTGATGTTGAAATATTTCTTGCATATGATTTTAATATTGCTCGTGCTTTTATTGGATTTCTTTTAATATCATCAACACTAGTCAAATCAGATGTTACTAAACCATCAACGTAATCCTTGGCAAATTTTAGAGCAAGTTCCTTATCCTTTTGAACAGCTGCTTCTGGCCAACCGCCCCGACAAATTAAATATGCTATATCACGTAAATTGTAATTTTGTCTGCCTGAAATTTGATGATTGCCCTTAAATAATTCTTGTAATGAAACCGAGCCACTACTTTCTCCGCTTTCCCAAAGGCTCATGGTTCGCATTGTTATCTTTTTAATTCTACCTATTCCACTATGCCTGTTCTTATCTTCGATTGGCTTAGCTGAACCTGTTAAGATAAATGCGCCTTTATAGCGCATTTCATCAATATCTGCTCTAATGTAATCCCAAAGATCTGGTAGTTTTTGCCATTCATCAAAAAGAATTGGCTTTTCTCCTTTAAGTAATTCCGGATCACCAAGATCTGAAAGCAATTTGTACTGTCTAAAAGTTGCTGGTTTTTGCAATTTAACTATAGTTTTTGCAAATTGCTCTGCCGTCGTTGATTTTCCACACCATTTTGCTCCCTCTAAAACAACACATCCATTCGTCTTCATAGACTCTTCAATAGTATGTTCAATTAGTCTTCTTAAATAATTATTTTGATTGTTCATCTATAAATCGCCTCTTATATATTATATTACTAATGTATTCAATTGTCAACATTCCAATGTACTGTTTTGGCTTATATTCAATGTATATAACTGGCGCCAAAATAATGTATTTTTTGCTATAATTGGCGATTAACATTATAATCACTCGTAAAACTTCAACCTTATATTTCTTCACCATTAAAACGTTTAATTGGATTATCTTCTCCAGCCAGAAATGAAATAGCTTTAAAAATCTCCTCTTTTCGTTTAGTTGCTTCATCTTTAGGAATTGTTAAAATAACATCTTCTAAATCAGGTGGTGTAAAACGAAACTTACCAAATACAGCTCCTTTAAATTCCCCATCAATTAATAAATAGAATAAGCTATCTGGATAATCATGCACAAATTGTTTTTTTAACTCAACATCAATCGTCCTTACTAAAAAATCATTACGATGCATCGTATAAACAGATTTCTTAAGTAAATTCGAATAATTATTTAAAATTTCCATATCTGATTTTAATAACCAATTATTTTCATACTTAATTAAAATATTATTATTTTCTAAGTCTTCAACTGCCTCTTTAAGATCTTTAGCTGGAAGCTTATAATAATTCTTTAAATTATCGATATTAAAACTAACATAGCGATAAGCAAATCTTGGAATTATAATCTTTAAAGCTTCTAAGCGCGAATATTTTTTGATATTTACTTTTGGGAACATTTCTGAAAATTGATACCAACCTCGATCCCATTCACCGTCATATTGATCTTCAAAAATTAAGAAAGCTTCCTGAAGTCTATGTAAAACAGGTGTTATTTGTTTTACAAGTAATCCCGTTTCTTCTTTGATTTGCTGGATAGTTATTGGACCTTGACGTTGAATCAGCCCAAGTATCTGATAGTGAAGGTCTATAGGTTTATCTAACGGTTTACAAAACAATCCTGCAAATAATTCTAAGTCTTCTTTAACTATCCAGCCAATATTCCCTCCAACAAAGCGCCCTTTTAACAATAAGCGATCTTTTTGTCTTTTTTTATTGAAGTTTAAATCGTTAAAATCACTTCGATAAGTTAAAGTAGGTGGCTCACCAAAGCCATTCCAATAAACGTTCAAACCTGGCTGCAGGTCTCGGTAAAGTTCTAGATATTCCTTTTCATTCGCTGGATTATTTAGGAATTGACGCTCCATTCTTAAGGCAATAATTTTATTTTTTTCCATGTTTATCACTAAACCTCTTTCTTCTATTGTTATTAGCTATTCCTCTTAATATTATTTGTAAAACTGCTCCGCCAATAAAAAAAACTCCAAAGAAAATAAAAACAGCTGGCAATACATTCTCAAAACGAGCATAGTGAATTCGCAAATGATTATCTGGCATAACTCTTATTAATAGAATCTGACCAACATACATGCTACTTGAATACACTCCTAAAGTATTTTGATAAATATAACCATTAATTTCATATTCAATATGCACTACTTGATTGATATTATCATCAGACCCTAAAGTTTCAATTCTTGTGATTACAGCTTCTGTTTCCATACCATAAATTCTAAATTCTCTATTTAAATTATTAAAATAAACCGCAAAAAAGATAAAAATAGCTCCCAGTAAGGCTAAAGCCGTTAGATAAATTTTATACATTTTATTCTACCTTTCTTGTAAGACATTCCCTTTTGGTTATAAATATTTTATCATAAAAAAAATAAAAAGCATGTTGAAATTAATCAATATGCCTTCCTTAGAAATATTTAGAATTCTTTTTTCCATAATCCATGCAAATTACAGTAAGTATAGCAAACTAACGGTCTGTCATCAACAAGCATAAACTCAGCCATAGACTCACTACCAATCTCAAGACACTTCCTCTGCCCACCATTAGCTGTTTCCAGATAAATAAATTTCAAGTGATGATCTTCTACCATCGGATGTGCTTCATCTCCGATTTTAATCGTTATTTTATCACCACTTCTTGTTATTACCGGCAAATGCAATTTAGCTTCTCCAATGTTGTTTGCGATTTGTTCTTCCATTGGTTTTCCGCAACAAACCATGTTTGGCCCGGAATTATAAATTAGACCAGTAAAATTACCGCAGATATTACATTTGAAAAATTTCTGACTCGTTTTTTTCATTTTCTTTCCTCCACTTATTAGTTTTATATTTTCTTTGGTTCGTTATACTTAAAGATACTATAAAACTTCTTTTTTACAGAAAAAAAGCACCTCCGATGAGATGCGTTACATTCAAATCATTTGCCACAATAAATTCTTAATTATTACATTACACTTCTTTTCAAAATCACTATAGTTTTTTTCTTGATTTGCTTCTTCAATAATATCCGAAACAAACCTTAATGCTAGAAAGGGAATCTGATAATCAATACAAGCTTGAGCAATTGCGGTGCTTTCCATTTCTACCGCAAAAATTGGCTCAAAGTTTTCTCTTGCCAGTTTGATTTGTTCATAGCTGTTGATAAAGGCGTCTCCACTAGTTATCAGGCCTTCTAAAAAATTGATTTTCATTTTTTTCGCTGCATTTCTAGCTTGCACTATCATACTTTCATCACTTTCAAAGTAAAGTGTCCGACCTGGAACTGAGCCGAAGGTATGATTAAAATGCCTTAAATCAAAATCATGATAACAAAGCCTGATGCCAATTACTAAGTCACCCTTCTTTGTTTTCTCTGTTCCCCCCGCAACACCAATAGAAATAATTCTTTCAGGCGCATATCTTTCAATTAAGATAGTAGCCGTAATGGTCGCATTAACTTTACCAATTCCCGAAACAACACAAACGACTTGTGTTTCATTTATTTCCAGATGATAAAATGTCCTTCCGGCAATAACTTCTTCTTTAATAATTTTTTGTTGATCTGTAAGTCCTTTTAGCTCGCTTATCATTGCGCATATTATTCCTGTTATCATTAGTTACCTCTACTATTTTACTAAATCTTTATAACCTCTTACGCCCCCAAGATTATAGGTATTTAAATATCCTTGTTGCCTTAAAATATATTCGGCGTTTCTACTTTTATTTCCCATGTCACAATAAACAAAAACACGTGTTAATTTATTTGGGATTATCTTATTGATGTTTAAAACTAAAGTTTCTAAAGGCAAATTGATACTATTTTTTAAGTGCCCGCTAGCATAAGAGCTTTTATCCCTAACATCAATTAAAACTATATTAGAATCAACTTTAAGTAGTTCCATTAATTGCTTGTTTAGCATGCAATCATCCTCTCTCTATTATGATATACAAAATAAAAAGAGATGTGCACTTATGATTTATTTTGGCTGAAGTGCTTTAATTTTTTCAGCCAAAACTAAGGAAAGCTGTTTTTTAGCAAATCTAAATTGCCAATTACTAGCTTTTGTTGCGGGCATATTAAGTCTTGCTTGACTATCAAGAATTAAAAAATCCTGCATCATAACAATAACTGCCTTAACATCACATAAATAAGCCCGCTTAATCAATTGATAATTTAAAACTTCTTCATTATTGCCATAATTTAATCGTAAATATTCTTTTTGTTCCTTGTCAAGTTTCTGATACCAGCCATAAAGCGTATCATTATCATGGGTTCCCGGATAAACAATATAATTTCCAAAGATGTTTTCTGGATTATGCTCACTTTTATTATCTAATAAACCAAACTGTAAGACTTTCATGCCTGGATACTTAGTTTTCTTTAACAAAGTGCGTACCTTTGCATCAATTAATCCTAAATCTTCCGCAATAATCGGAAAATCAGACATAGCTAAATTTATATGTTTAAATAAAGCAAATCCAGGTCCTTTTTTCCATTTACCATTTATAGCATTTTCACTATTAATAGGAATCGAATAATAGGAAGAAAATCCTCTAAAATGATCAATCCTTAATTCATCATAATAGTTACTCTTTTTCTTTAACCGGTTGATCCACCAATTATAGCCTGTTTCTTTGTGTATCTTCCATTCATAAAGAGGATTACCCCATAATTGTCCTAAATAGCTAAAATCATCTGGTGGACAGCCCGCAACATTTGTAGGCATTAAATTTTTGTCTAGTTGAAATAGTTCTTTATTTGACCAAAGGTCGGCGCTATCATGCGCAACATAAATTGGAAGATCACCAATAATTTTAATGCCTTTACTATTGGCATAATTTTTCAGATTAGACCATTGTTTAAAGAAAATAAATTGGATAAATTTATGACTTTCCACTAACTCATAATTTGTTTCTAAAAAATTAATAATTGCGCTTTTCATTTTAAATTTTAATGCATCAGGCCATTGGAAAAATGGCTTCTGTTCTTGATTTTCCTTAATACTCACGTAAAGCGCATAATCATTAAGCCAAAGTTCATTATCAATTTTAAAATTCTGAAATTCTCTTTCGAAAAGATGCTTTCTTTGGTAAGTTTTTTTTAATAGCTTAATATTAAAATTAAAGAGATATTCATAATTAATTAGACTATCTTCCGGAAACTTTATTTCAGCTATATCTATACAGTCAAGAAGTCCATCTTTAACTAATAGTTTAAAGTCAATAAAATAAGGATTTCCCGCAAAAGAAGCTGGTGATTGATATGGCGAATCCCCATAAGCAGTCGGTTCTATTGGCAGAACTTGCCAGTAATTTTGTCCAGCGGCTTCTAAAAAATCTACAAAAGCAAAAGCATTTTCGCCTAAAGTGCCAATGCCAAATTCTGATGGTAAAGAAAATATCGGCATAATAATTCCATATTTTTTAAGCATAATCTTTAATTCCAATCAAGAGAAAGCAAAAAGTCTCTAATATTCCTATGTTTAATGCCATTGCGACTCATATCAAAATCATCCATAGAGACAACATATTTAGGATAATTATCTTGAATCGAATCAAAAACACTAAATTCACGGTTTAAAGTTTCTTCTGACATCAAGAGATAAGAAACTTGAATATAAAGTTTATTATTTGCTTTTTCGCAAATAAAATCAATTTCTTTAAATCCAGCTTTGCCTACTGTAATTTTATATCCTCTTCTTAAGGCTTCCATAAAAACAATATTTTCCAAAGTTAAATTAATATTTTTAGCATTGCCTCCATAAACTGCTTCACGAATACCATGATCAACTAAGTAATATTTTTCATTGATCGTAAGTAACTTTTTACCCTGTAAATCCTGTCTAGGTGTTTTATAAAATAGAAATGCATCAATACAATAACTAAGGTAATTTATGATTGTTTCTGATGCGACTACACGATTTTCACTTTTGAAGTACTTAGATATTGAAGTGGCAGAAAAAATTGTTCCAATATTAGAAGATACATAAGCAATTATACGCTCTAATAGATCAATATCGCGAACTTTATTGCGCTTAACAATATCTTTGAGCACAACAGAATTAAACAAATCCTGCAAATATGTTTGTGATGGATTTTCTAAATATCCAAGATGGTTTAAATATGGCATTCCACCAAGAATCAGATATTTCTTAAATATTTCCGCTGTTTGCAGTTTGGGAAAACAAATAGAATATATTTCTGAAAACTCCGCAAAAGAAAATGGATAAACTACAAATTCAACATATCTGCCCGCAAGATATGTCGCAAGTTCTCCAGATAATAATTTTGCGTTAGAGCCAGTAATATAAATATCACAATCAAATTCTACTCGAAATGAATTTATACACTTTTCCCAGTCTGTCACTTCTTGAATTTCATCAAAGAACAAATAAGTCTTTCCTTGAATTGCTTTCATTTTTTTTCCAATTTCCTGATGAAGTGCTTTAGCAGTACAAAGATGTGAATTATTTAAATCTTCAAAATTAAATTTAACAAATTGTGAACTTTTAATTCCTTTTGCTAAGAGTTCATTTTGTATAAGTTCTAGCATAACTGATTTACCACTACGACGGATTCCAGTTAAAACTTTAATGAGATCTTTTCCAATAAATGGTCGAATACGACTTAAATAGGCTTCTCTCTTTATCATTTTAAATCACCTCAATGAATTATATTTTACCACATTTACAGCTTATAAACAACGATTATTTTCTATTTTTGTCAGTTATAACTTATAAAATTTGCAAATGAAGCGAACGTACAGTTATAGCTGACAGATTATTTCCAGGAAAAAAGGGCCTTAAGCCCTAAATTAATCTTCAATTATATAAACAATTCTCCGCCAAACGGTCATGAAATTATTTAAAGTAATCGCAAATTCAACATAATGGCCTGGTGCATTATCATTTGCGATATTTGGATCATTAATTAAAACATGCATTACACCATTTCTTACTTCATAACCAGTAACGACTAATAAATGACCGGTAGTCGTATAAATACCACCAATATTTCCTCTAACACTTACGCTGACTGGTCCTCTAGTTAAAATGTCCTGTAGTTCTTCAAATGTCTGAACAAAACTGACAAATGCCCGATTAACAAACTCTCCCGCAACTGCCATATTAAAAACCCAGTTCCCGAAAATATTTGGTCCATGATCGAAAACTAAATTAGAGATATAACGCTGTTGAAATTCTTCATCAAACTCCGAAAAATCAAAACCATGATAATTTAATAACATAGTAACTGATACCGGACTGCAAATCCGGTGTCCAATAACAGGAACAGCTCTTTGCCCAAGCTTTGGAACTCCATGAAAGAGTGCAGCTGGAGGAATTTCCCCACTCACAGGAAAACTAACAAAGACGCTTTCCAAAGAAATCATCACGCCTCTTAACTCAGCCGATTGATTGCCTGGACTATTTCTTAAAATGACACGATATTGAAAAGCTAATGCCGTATGACCGTTTAATACTTCTAAAGTATCAATGTTCATTCTGGCAATTGAATCGCTTCCGGAAACAGAGGCATTATTCCTATGTAATGCAAATTCGCCATAACTGAAATAACGACTCCAAATACCATTCACATAAACTCTGACTTGTAATTCTACCGTTGAACCCGTATTAGTATTTGCATTCCAGGTACCGATAAGTTGTGAAAAAGGTTGCGTATGAAAAACCATAGATTCATAATAACCTTCTAAGTGGTTAGCCTTTAAAGTAATAACTCCCTCATTAAGTTCTGTATTATTAAAAGTACCGTTATTAGTAAAATCATCTATCAACAAGGTGGAATTTAATCGATAAATTCCTTCTTGATCATGATTGGTTTGTAAAACAAAATCTTTTCTTTCTTCATAACTTCCTAATCTTAGGATTGCGGTTAAAGTAATTTCCGTTTGATATCTTGGGACCGAAAATAAGCCTTGATTATTATTGCGAATATAAAGAACCGAAGCATTACTTGATTGCCAATTAATACTTATATTCTGGATTCTTTCTGGTAAATTAATATTTCCGGAAATCATTGTAAAATCTAACTTTAGAGCTTCTATGGCATTAGCTAATAAAGTAGCATTCGATAATCTTAAAACAGTTACAGGAAAAAATACTTCTCTTTGAGTTTCCATAAACTCAAAATTAACTCTAAGAATAACTACGCTATTAGATGCTTGCCTGAATACTTGCCCTGTATTACTTAACGCTAATTCATTGTCTGAATCATACGTAATTGAAACGCCATTATATTCATTTATAAAATTAAGGTTTTCAGTAACTTGTCTGCCAATTATTTCAGTAACAACCGCCTGCGCTTCATCAATTCTTTGATTGATTTCTTCAATTGATTTCGTTGTTTGACTACAACCAACTAAAAATAAAAATAAGATTAACCCAATAAGTTTTTTCATTTTTTATTCTCCTTAGTAAAGATTATACACTAGAAACCCGCAAAAAAGAAGAATATTTTATTTTTAAAAACGTTTAAGAATCCTTAAGTAGTGATTTAATTCCCGCAAAAAGTGATCAGAAACTAATGGAATAATAATAGAGCGAATATTACATTCATTAATGCCTTTAGTTGCGGCCGTCTTAAAGTCTTTAAAATCAATAACTGTAGAGATGTTCTTTTCAGTAAATTCCAGTAGTTCAGTATGACCTTTAAAATTATCACCAGCTTCTTTAACTAAAGATTTGAAACGCTCCGCAAAAAGATGAGCTGTTTTGATTAATTCTTTTTCTGCTGGATCAAGCAATCCTTCAATCATGCAAGCATGCTCAGTCATAATAACATCCCAGAAAAATTCTGTTTCTTTAGGGCAAACATTGATATTGTGACCATTCTCTAAATCAGTAAGTTGTAGCTGATACTGTTTAGCTTCCCTAATCATATGTTCGATTAAAATCGGATAATTTAAGGTGAATAAGCTACAAACAAGCATATCTTGTAAAATCTGAGCTTTATAGCTAATAAATTCATTTAGATATTTAAGAGCATGAGCATTTAATTGCTTTACTCTTTTTACGAAATCCGGAGTAATATTTGGATTATTTCCGGGCTTTAGTTGAGCTGCCCTTTGAGTGCATTCTTTATTAATCTTTAATCCTAATAATTTTTCCGTTTTTTCTTCGATTGCTAAAGTAAAATCGCTAATAAGTTCTCCCGAAGAAACAACATCAGAGCTAATAATTCCATTACCAAGAGTTAGTGCGTTTAAAAGAATGTTTTCAAATATCTCATTATATTTTTCGGCAGTTTTCCGATAGTTTTTGTCATTAGCCGTAAACCCACAAAGAATCAGAAATGCGTGCTCCTTCATTATTCTGGCAAAAAATAAATTCAGCTCCAGTGACTGTGTCACATAAATATTTTCGTTAATCATATACTAATTCCTTTCATTTTCGTAGTTAGTATATGCTTTAACTAGTAATTCGTGATATTTGTCCGATGAGATTTTTTTAAAAATCGATTATTTTTATTTCAGTATCTGTACTTTATTGGCTTTCAAAATACAATAAAAAACGAGAATTTTCAATCACGTATTCTCGTTTTAATATACTTAATTTACTTTTATATTTTTAAATTTGATAAATCGTCAATATTATTACACAGGCAACAATCAATCCAATAAAGATATAAGAATACCACTTAATTCTTTCTTTCATCAATAAAGTGCCACATAAAACAACTAATGGAACTGATGTAACCCCGATTGCGGCTAAGATTCCCACGTTATCGACATTTAATAAAAGAGTTATAAACAAAATACTATGAAGAGCAAATATAGCCCCAATCATAATCATGATCTTATTTTTTACAGCTTTAACAAGTGTTTCTTTACGATTACCTCTTTTAAAAATCATAAAGACTAAGAAAGCCACTCCAAGAAAGGTTATTGCTCTAAGTGCTGAGAAAGTTATCGGATGAACACCCGTATGCGACATATGATTAATAATCAAATCCATTGTTACAGCACATAAAGTCCAAAGCGCCATATATATTAAGCCTTTATTAAAATCACCAACAGGTCCATCTACTTTTTCAATGCTGCCGTCAAGTGCTGGCGTGCAACAAGCCTTTTTCAAATTGCTTTCGTGTCTTCTTTGAAAAAAACCAAGCGAGGCACAGAAAACAAATATTAGCGCTACTAAGACAAATTCCCAAGGCGATAAATTACCGCCGAATATTAACCAGGAAAGAATTGTTAAAGGAATTATTCTAAACAAAGATAGTGGCTCGACAATAGACACACACATGTTTTGCATGATCTTAACCATCAACATAACAGCTGAAACCCCAAAAACATGTAACAATAAGGTAAAGCCTAGTACTTCCAAAGTTAGATTATCAAAAACTTCCGTTCCGTTAATCGCAAAGAAAACCATAAAAACTGAAAATACAAATACAAATCGCCATGTTGCATTTCCAATTAGAGAGGCTAGCGGCTTTAATTTATTCCGCTTCCATAACAAACTCTCTGTCGCAAATCCCATTATCATTGGGACTAATAAAAAATAATACATTTATTCGGTCTCCTAACCGCTATTGCGTAAAACTGAAGTTATTGCGTTTATTGATATTTGCACACCTCTTTTGATGCGCTCATTCTCTTCTCCAAGTAAGGCGTTACGATGACGCCTAAGCATTTCCACCTGAACATGATTCAAAGGATCTAAAGAAGGCAGTCGACTAGCGATTACTTGTCGTAATGCTGGATTATTATCTAATAAGTTTTTCTGGCCAGTAATCAAAAGCAAATGTTTACTTGCGCGCTCATATTCCGCAACAATGCGCGGAAAAATGGCGTCACGGATTTTTTTATCTTCAACTAATTCGGCATAATGTGCCGCAATCCCCATATCTGCTTTTGTTAATACCATTTCCATATTATTAAGCATCGTAGTAAAAACAGGCCAAGTTTCAAACATGGATTTTAATAAATCCAAGCCCTTCTTTTTACCATGTTTTTCCAAGAATTGATCAACAGCCGTTCCAAATCCATACCATCCAGGCAACATTACCCGGCACTGTGACCAGGAAAATACCCACGGTATCGCCCTTAAATCCTCAATCTTTCTACTTTTTGCTCTTGAAGTCGGTCGTGAGCCGATATTTAATGAAGCAATTTCCGCAATTACTGTTGATTGCCAAAAATAATCTTCAAAGCCTTTTGTTTCATATACAAGATTTCTATAAGCTTTAAAAGCAAATTCTGAAAGCTCGCCAAAATCTTTAATAAAATCTTTGTCACAAAAATCTGACTTTAAAGGCCCTACTTCCGCCGCAAGCGTCGCAGCGACAAATACTTCCAGATGCCTTCTTCCAACTTCAGGATTGCTGTATTTAGCCGCAATAACTTCACCTTGTTCTGTCAATCTGATTTGACCCTGAACGGCATCCTTCGGCTGAGCAAGAATTGCCTGATAGCTCGGTCCGCCTCCACGCCCAACTGAACCACCACAACCATGGAATATTCTTAAACTTACTCCATGTTTAGCAAATACCTCGACAAGCTCTGCTTCAGCTTTATATAGTTCAAATCGGGAAGTTACATAACCGCCGTCTTTATTACTATCTGAATAACCTACCATAACTTCCTGAACATCGTTACGACTTTTAAGCAATTGACGATAAAATGGGATTGATAATAATTTATCCATAATGCCTTTTGCCGTTCTTAAATCTTCTATAGTTTCAAATAACGGAACAATATTTATATCTGTCACTGATTCTTCTAAACGAACAATGCCAGCTTCTTTTAATAATAAAGCTAATTCTAAGATATCTGAGAGTCCGTGTGTCATCGAAATAATTGCAGTACGAATACAATTTATCCCATAACGTACCTGTGCTTTTTTAGCCGCATTAAAAATGGCCAGTTCTTTCATAGTTTCCGGACTATATTCAGCATGTTGGGAAACCAAAGGACGCGAAGTCGAAAGTTCTTTTAATAATAAATTGATTCTTTCTTCTTCACTTAACTTTAAATAGTTTGTACTTGGATTAACAAACTCCAGAAGTTCAGCTACTACATTTCCATGCACTATTGAATTTTGTCTGATATCAAGAGGCGCGAGCGTCCAACCAAATACTCTAACTGCCTGTATTAATTTTTTAAGTCTTCCTGTTGTCAATAATTTTAAGCCTTGATTTAAAAGTGATTCTTCTAAGGCCTTAAGGTCAGCGACAAAATCCTCTAATAGTGAATATGGCAATACTTTGGCATCACGAACGTAATAAGGCATCGCAATTGAAGGCTTATCACCAAGGAATTTTTCATAAGTGGAAGCTAATTTTGCTTGAATAGTCGCAACTGCCAGACGATACGGCTCATCACCATGACGAACTGATTCATCTGGTGACTCATCAATCAACGTTTGAAGTTTTGGTGTTACCTTATCGCGCAACTTTAATTCCGTAAGCGCAAGATCATCATGTAGTTTACCTATTTCCGCAATATAAAAACTGATGGCTCTTTCTGCATGACGGGAAAGTGCCTCAGATAAAACTGTCCCATCAACAAAAGGATTTCCATCTCTGTCACCACCGACCCAACTTGCGATTTGTAAAAAGGCCGGTGTTTCTTCTATCTGACCAATAGATTTTTCCACTGCGTCATAAATTTTCGGAACTGCTTCAAAAAATGTTTTATCAAAATAATATAGTAAGCTTTCAACCTCATCAAGTACAGAAGGTTTTGAAACTCGTAAAACGCGTGTTTTCCATAAAGTAAGAATTTGCCTGCGTAATTCTAATTCAATTTCTTTAAATTCTTCTTTTGTCGCACCTTCTACTTTATCACGCTTAATAAGTAAATCTGTTATAGCAGTTCTAATCGCTAAGATTGTACGTCTTTGAACTTCAGTTGGATGCGCAGTCAAAACAGGCGCAATATAAGCCTTAGTAAAAAAATCTTTTAACTTATCATTTGAAAGTCCGCTGTTTTTAGCGAATTCTAATCCTGCATCTAAATTTCCTTCAATAGTTGTTGAGCCCGCAATCTGCCGAGAGCGCCAACTTTGCATGTGATGATGGTCTTCAACAATATTAGCGATAATTGATAAGCAGACAGCCGCACTGCTTGCTTTATAAATATCACCATCAGAAAGTCTTTGTAGCATCTTTCTCATTGTCGCATGATTTCGGTCTTTATAAAAATCAACGAAATGTTTTCGAAGTGACTGGATTAAATCAAAAGTCTTTTGCCCATCAACTTCACAAATCGTATCACCTAAGATACCTTCAAGAAATTGGATATCCTTGCTCATAGCCAAAGATGCTTCTTTCATCTCAAGCTCTGCCTCTTTATCATTATTTTTTTTATCTAACAAATATAGCATGGTTATCCTCCTAAGATTTATATATATTCCAAGTGAAGCATACACAGCAAGTCAAATCGAAAGATTATATCATATTTTGAAATTATTTGCAAGAAAAAATACATGAAAATTATTTACATATTATTTAATATTTAAATTTAATCAATGATATATTATGATAAAGTCGAAAATAAAGTTAAAAATGAAAATGTTTTACAAAATTTAACAGTTAAAATTAGTCAATTCAGCTCTCTGATAAATGAAAATGGCTTAGCAACAATACAAACGAAAGTTCAATCATAATGAAATTGCATTTTGTATTTTTTTAGCGGAAAAACTAAATTAGCTGGATAAAATAATAAATAAATGCTATAATATTATTAATTTGACATAGGAGAAATTATAATGAATAAAAAAAGAATGAGATCAAGTATTATCTCTATTATTGGCCAAACAATGTTCGCGCTTGGATTATTAATGGCTTGGTTTACAGCTGATGCAGACCTTGGTGAAGCATTAGTAATCGTAGCTATTATAATTGCAACAATAGGATTAGGATTAGCACTTTATGGAGACTTCACAATTGATGCTAAAAAATATAATGAATTAGCAGAGGCAGGTAATCATAATAATCTTCAACCGCCGGCAGCCTTATTATTTTTAGGCGCAACAGCTCTTTCTTTAGGGATAATTGGTGTTATATTTATTACTATGGGCGATGCTTGGGATTCTACTTTATGGGTTGCTATTGAAGTTGGATCAATTATATTAGGAGCCGTTTTATTAGTTTTAGGTTTTGCGGTTAATAAACAACGTATTGAAGTAGCTGATAAGTTATTATCAGAAAAAGCAAACGAAGCAAACAATCAAAATTAAAATTTTAAATTTAAAAAGCCGTAGATTTGGTTAAATTACCTTTTCTTCGGCTTTTTTCTCATGATACTAAGAATTTCTATTTTCATCAAGCATATGCAAGGATTTTGCTCAAAGAAATTTCCACTTTTACCTTTGCATTAAAAGCTTTCTTATAGAGTTCGATTGCTTGTTTACATTCATCTTCAAAGGTAAACATCGACGCAAATTAAATTTTTGTTTCTTGTGCTTTTAAAAAACCTTTAACTTCTTCGTAACCAACAAAAAGATTATACCGTTCTGTCGTAAAACGCAAAACACAAAATTCTGGATCTTCCGGTCCTGTCCAATGATCGCCATTATCCATTATTGGCATCCAGTTTTCTTTCTTTGTTTTAATATCAGTTAAAACTTCAATAGTCCCAACAAGAGTAATATTGTATTCACTAGAATTCAGACAAATACTCGCCCGATTACATTTATTTATTCTTTTAACTGAATCTCGGCTAACCGAAGTACAAAATGTTAGCCAATTTATGCCATCTGCTCTAGCAATAGTTAAAGTGGAAGTTGTCGGGTAGCCATTTTCATCGATAAGGCTTAAAGCCGCATATCCTTCCATTCCGCCACCAATATAATTTGTTTTTGAATTAATAATATCTGCGGCCTTTTGAATAATTTCTTTACTCATTTTTTTAACACCTTTCAAATTTCTTTGTTTTTGCATTATTATTTTACTTTAAAATAAAATAATAAGATTGTAAAAATGCGTCACCCATTAATTTTTTTCATGTATTCAAAAGGAGTAAGCCCCATATTCTTCTTAAAATCATTAATAAAGTGCGCTTGATCGTAATAGTTTGTTATTTCCAAAATCTCTTTGGACTTTTCTGATATTAATATATCAAGACATTGTTGGAAACGAATAATAGAAATAACTAATTTCGGCGAAAGGCCAAAATGCTGCATAAATAAGCGTTGGCATTGTCTTGGACTATAATTAAGTAAATCATAAAGTTCTTTTGTTGTTAAAGGTAGCTTATTACTTAATTCATCAAACAAACCAACAAATTTATTCGGTGTTTTCCCATAAATTAGTTTTTGTATATAATCTTTTAAATATTCCTTACATTCAACAAAACTTAGTGAAAAAAATTTTATTGAATCAAAATCAGACTTTAGCTTTTCCAATGGAATAAAACTATCCATAGCTTCTGTCGCAGGTTTACCAATTAATTGTTCAAAAGCTCCAGGTTTTAATCTTATGCCATAATATTCAGCCGGAGCATTAATCACAAAGTCAAAATCCGTTTTGCTCATGCCTGTAAAACCAACTAATTTTTCCTTATAGTTCATAACTAAATCAATACAGCCATCTGTTACAATAACATCTCTGATATTCATAACTTCTAAAGTTTTCGGTTTCATTTCCCAAAAGCATAAAACAAAATCCTGAAGCGATTCTATAATTTCTTCTGTATAAGAAACATATTGCAAAAGTGTTTGATCTAAAAGATATTGCATCTGCTTAGGATAATACATTTGATTCCCCCTGTAATCTTAAAACCTCTTTAATAAAGAGGAAGGCGAATAAGTTAATTTCTTTTAATGGAATATGCTTGCATTTTTAGTGAACTTGGTTCAATGAAAGCATAAAATTCCATAGCCACCGGATCCATCTCATCGTTACTCTCCGCATTAACCGCATCTTTCATCGTTTCCCAAGTTACTAAATCAACCCAAGTATCACCATCATTTAATATTTGCCAAGAGATAAAGCCTTTTTTCTTTGCTAAAACTTCCTTTTGCGTTTTTTCTGAAGCAAATAAAAAGTCCGCTACCGAAGCACCCTCTACTAATTTATAAGAAATAAACCATACTGCTTTTTCCATAGATATTCTCCTTTTATTTAATTAATTTTCTTAAATATTCTATTGTTTTACCAATATAATCTTCTGTTAGTTCGCAACTTATTTCATCAATTTCTTCAAATTTTCCTTCTGCCTCTAATTTATCGCACTTTTCTACGTAAGCAAATGTTTCTAAAGCGCCAATTGTTTTCAGAGCATATAACAAAGAGTCAATCATTACTGTATTACCTTTGTTTTGAAAATACTGACTGTAACCACCATTTAAATATTCCATCTGAAACAAACCAATAACAAAAAGCAAATATTGATCAATTGGCAAACCATTACCTGCACTATTATAATTTAAAAATGCTTTTATGTTCTCATCATCTTGTTTTTCTTCTAGTCTGTCTAACGCCCAGAAAAAGCCGCCATGTAAAATTTCTTCATCGCCATAAGTTTCAAGAACTTGTTTACTTATACCATTTTCACGAATATAGCTTTCCGAATCTATTGGCAAATCATTCTCTTTTTTCTCAGTCAAAATACCTGCTTCTTTTGGAATTATTTCTAAATAGTTGTAAGTAGCGGTAAAATCAAATTTTTCTGACTTGTAATAATGTTCATAACTTCCATCTTTGTATAATCTATAAACATTATTCGTTTTAGGAAAAATCTCAAAATCAATTTGTTCAATGACATTTTTAATAACAAATTTATCATTCTCGTCAATTTGCGCAAGAAATAAATGCGCAGGCAAATCGCCATTTTTTACTTTTTCACCAGAAAATAATTTAGCGAAATCCGAGCCACTGCTTAAAATCATGCTTTCATTATAGATGCCCTCAAAGTTATACGGAATATAGCCCTTCAGTTTATCTTTGATGTTAATTTGAAAATCAGTTGCGAGATATTGTTTGATCTCCATATTTTCCAGATTAATAATCATTAATTTAAGTCCTTGCGTTGAGGTTGCGATACCATATAATTTATTTTTATAAAGAACAAAGTCTGAATCAGTATTAATAACTTTCGGTAATTTAAATTTATGCAAAATATTAGTAAAATCTCCGTAATTATAGATAGCAAATTGACCAACTGTACTTTTAACAACTAGAAGCTTTCTATCTTCGCTCCAGAGTATTTGATTAGGGTTAGAAACACTAGAAAAAGAAAATAGCTCTTTTCCTGTTTTCAAACATATAGCATAAACTTTTCCACCAACTACATATAAAATATTCTTCTTTTCATCAGGAAAAAGGTTATAGGCTGCTTTTTTTATTATCATACTTTGTCCTTTATCATATCTGAAAGCCACTGCTCGCATAACATTAAAGTCCTTGGCAAATGAAAGAAACCTTTCCATTTCCCGCCTTTAAGGGTGAAAACAGGTTCGCCTTGTCTATCAAGATAGCCAAACCATTCTCCGCCATTATTTTTATCAGAAAAATGTTTAAAGCTATATTCCGTAATTTTTTCAAACCAGTCAGAAAACTCTTTTCTACCCGTTAATTTATAAGCCAATAACATTGCGACAATCGCTTCAGCATGAACCCACCATAATTTCATAGTCGACTCCAACTTTTCGGTTGGATAACCTAAATAATCTTGATAATAATATATGCCTCCATATTTATTATCCCAACCACTTTCAATGCTCCATAACATCACTTCTGCACAATCATCAATCATTTTCTTATCACTTCGACTAGCAGCTACATCCATAATTAGCCATAAAATTTCTAAAGCGTGTCCTGGATTTAACAACCTTCCTTCCATAACATCAAAGTTATGTCCTCCCTCAGGTAAAACACGTTCAAAAACTCTTTTTTTCTCCCAATCTACATGTTTTGACCAAAAAGCATCTAATGTAGACTGAATAACTGGCTCAACTATTTCATCTGGCAAATAACCTTTTAATTCCCTTGCCATTGTCATCTGAATCATCGGAAAGGACATCGCCGAAAAAACTCTAGCCCCAGGAACTTGTTTGGTCCACGTTCCTTTAGGTAAAGTTTGTCTTTCTTGAATTCTTTGGTATAACCTTAGCGCTTCTTCCTTGGCCCATTTATCGCCAGAGACTCTGGAATATTCTGCATACGCTGTACACAAGAAACAATCAGAATAAATATTGTAAGGCTGCATTAAAGGATTACCTTTACGGTCTAACGAGAAATAGGTATCTCCATTTTCATTGATCCCGTATTCTTTCATAAATTCTACGCCGTGTTTAGCTGCCTCAAGCCACTCTGGTTTTACGCCATACTCCGAACAAAGCTTAGAAAACATCCAGATTTCACGTCCTTGCATCCATGCAAACTTATCTGTATCAAAGACAGTGCCATCGCGCTCAAGACAAGAATAATAACCACCAAATTCATGATCTAAAGAATGCTTTGTCCAAAAAGGTATTACTGATTCAAATAATTCTTCTGAAAAAAGGCGCTGTAGTTCTATAATTCTTTTTTTATTCATGAAATATCTCCTTTAGTATAGATGATAGCTAAAGCTTTTTCTTTAATTTTTTAGCATCTTGGCAATTTCTAAAATATCTAAATTATAAGGCTTTTTATAAGCTTTGATAATATCATTCATTTTATATAACAAATTATGTTTAACGCACTCTTTTGCAAGCACATCATTAAGTTTTTTCAGATTTGAAGGAGCGCATAGATAACGATTTCCATATCTTTTCATGTATTTATCTTTTAGACCTGGAAATATATTATCCAGTGCTTTATAATAATGTTTTCGTTGATTATCCCTTAGCGTAACTAAGAATGAGGGAAAAACAAATTTTGCGCCACTATCTGCGGCCATTTTTACAATACGTCTGACATTTTCGGCATTATCATTTATAAATGGCAATAAAGGCGTCAACTGTACACCAGAAAAAATTCCTGCTTTACTAAGCTCTTTGATTGCTTTAAATCTTTCAGACGAAACAGCCACATTTGTTTCAATAAGAGAGCTAAGTTCATCATCAGCGCAAGTAATCGTAAATTTACAAATAACAGGAGAATGTTGAGCGATGTTTTGATAAAGGTCAATATCCCTTACAATTAATGGACTTTTAGTTGTGACTGCTACTCCAAATCTGTAAGCGTCCAGAAGCAATAATGAATTTCCCGTTAAATTTAGCTTTTCTTCAAAGTTATTATAAGGATCGCTCATTGCGCCAGTTCCAATAACACCTCTATTAACTAATTTAGTTAAATCCTTCTTTATTATTGTCAGGGCATCTTCTTTAGCTTTAACTTCATCAAAGTTTTCTTCTTGATAACAACTCGAGCGACTATCGCAATATATGCAGCCATGATTACAGCCCCTATAGATATTCATGTTGTAATCTACACCAAACCAAGAACTGTTTTTTACTTTTGTTATTATAGTTTTACTAGGAACATATTTCATATTAACCTCATTTAAGGAAACAAACCAATTTTTAACTGATTACTCGAAGAAGAACAAAATGATAATAAATTTTCAATACGAGGCTGGTGCTTTTCTTTATAAGAAATTACAGGCTAACCTGTGATCTTTTATCGAAGAGAAAAAAATAAGCCGTAACTTCTTTAGCGTTTATTTCTAAACTTTAAATAATTACAGCCCTATTATTTAATTATTAATCGTTTTTATTTTTTCCAAAGTGTTTACAAACCTCAGGCAAAATAAATGAAAGTATAATCGCAACAACCCCCGCAAAACCAATGCGTGCCGCATAATCAGTACTGATGTGTCTTCCTGCAGCTGTTAAATTATTAGTAATCGTAAAAATAGTCCAAAATAAAGTTCCCCCGCAGGCAAATATTAATCCGACCCAAAACAATGGCTTAAATGCATATTTCATTTTATTTTTCTCCAATTCAATTTATTTAAGATAAAATTATCTTGAATAAATTATATCATAGTTACCATTATTTTTCAAGTATATTAAAGATGCATATAGTCCGTTCATATACTATCATTTTAATAACCGATTATTAATTTTTGTGGCGAAATCTTTCTTAAGCGCATGGAAAGAACAATCAAAACTAAAAAACCAGCCCCAAAAACAGATAGACTTACTATTAAAGTTTGCCAAAGAGGAATAATAAATGTCGCTCTTAAAAGTCCAATCCCCGAAAAGAATAAAGATAAGATTTCATTAGCTATCGTAAAATTTAAGATATTTCCTAAGATTGTGCCAACAACCAAGGAAGGCAAAAAGGAAATAATTAGTTGTTTGATTAAATCATTATTGCGATAACCTAAAGCTTTCATTATGCCAAACTCTTTTTTTTGCTTTTTAATCAAAGTACTAATAATCAAAAATAAAACAAAGGCTATAATGATAATGCTCATGCTAATCATAATTATTGTTAAAATACTAATTGGTTCTGACATCGAATCTAAAATTAAATCCATTTGTTCTTGAACATCAACTAATGTTACTGTATTACCAAAGATGTTTTGAAGCCCATTCAAATAGTCTGATACATTAACTCCTTCATTAAGATATATTAATATGCTTTCTGGATTAAATATCCCGATATGTGCATAAATCGCCTCAACTGTAATAGCAGCCCCTTCCCCGTGTTCCGCAATGTTTTGGCTTATACCAACAATGATATAACTTTTTTTAATACCATCAATATCTAATACAACAGTATCACCAATATCTTTTCCTGCAGCCCTTGCAGTATTTGAAGCTAAAACTACTTCATTTCTTAAATCAGGATTACGTCCTCGGACAATTGTATTAGTTGCTAACTTAGAAAAGTCTTCATAAACATCGATAATCGTATTTAAGCCATCTACTAAGATAGCTCTTTTTTCATTTAAAATTGTCTGTTTGACTTCTGGATGTGTGACTATTAATTCATTCTTAATAAATATATCCACACCTGGCGAAACCTGAACGATAATATCGCTCATTTCGATTCCTACCATCTGAATCATTGCTGAACGATTGACATTCATGTTGTAATTCATAACATTCACTAAAAGACTAGTAAATACCAATAACATAACTGTAACGGTTAGAATAAGATTATTTTTAAAAGAATTGATAAACCTTTTAACTCCTAAATGGATGTTCAATGACATTTTTTTTCTTTCTAATGGTAAAGGATTTTTTTTAAAACTATGATTTTCTTCGCCATGTCTTAAAGCATTTACCGGCGTAATTTTTTTATATTTACTTGAAGCAATATAAGTAATTAAAGCCGTGAGCGCACAAATAGAAACAAAAGCCACAAGATTAGAAAAAAGATTTGTACTATCAAGCCATAAGAGCCCTGAAGTGCTCGCAATAATGTTGCCGATAAAACCAAATGTAACTAAAGTAATGAAAATTCCGATAATGCTTCCGATTCCTGATATCAGAAAATATTGCATTAACTGAATTTGTCTTAACTTTTTATTTTTATAACCAATACTTTTTAAGGCACCAATAGCGATTACTTCTTCAGAAATACTGTTAGTAATACTAAAAGAAACTATTACTAAAGAAATTAACAAGATAATAATTGTAAAAATGATTAACATCATTGCCGCAATGCTGATAAATGTTTCCACTGCTATTTTCGAAGTATCATAGGCTTGTATTACAATTTCATTAGCTCTTATCTCTGTGAATCTAAAGAAATCAAAGCTAAAATCACGATTCATTTCCGGATTCTCAAAACGAATCATTAAAGTTCTATAAGCCATAAATTTCTCTTCACTACTAATCAAATTAAATTTTGAATCACTGATATAAGCTAAAACAATACCTATAGAACTTGCGCCTGAAACCGCATCTTCAAAAAAGCCGCTAACGTAAAATTCATATCCTTCTAAACTTATTGTTTCCCCAGCCCTTACACCATAATTAAAGCGAAAACCCAGAGGCAGATAGATAAAATTTTCTGGTTTATTGCCTGTATCATCAATTATTGGGCTTCGGTAAAAAGAATTGCTCCAATCTGATTCTCTCATTAAAAAAGAAGCTAAGACAACTGAATTGGCATTTGCTTGCCAATTACTAAAGGTAAACAGACTACTCTTGGCACTAACTTCCGTTACCCCTTCATAATCTAGCGCAAATTCCTTAAATTCATCACGAAAGACACTTTCAATGATATGTGTTGAAAAATGAGGCCCATTCAATTCAGCAAGCTTTTTATCGTAAAAATTTTGAAGCCCGGTTATAAGGGCTAAGCTCATAGAAAAAATCTGGGCAGCCAGAATAATTAAAACAAAAAAAGTTACAGTTGCGCCTTTTCTTTTTTTAAGGTTTGCCAGAATTATCTTAAAACTACTCATCTTACCAGCCTGCCTCATTTAAAAATTCTTTAATTTGATTTTTCCTTTTTTCATTTTCACCACTATATCTATCTAACTTTAACTCACCTTCAATGCGGCCATCTTTTAAATAAATTATTCGATTGCCGCGTAACGCTGAATTAATATCATGCGTAACCATCACAATGCTTTGATCACAATTATTAAATTCTGTAAGAATGTCTAAGACCGTTTTAGCGTTTTGTGAATTTAATGCGCCCGTTGGTTCGTCCGCAAATAAAATTTTCGGTTGATGAATCGCCGCTCTAACAACCGCAACCCGTTGTGCCTCGCCTCCAGATAGCTGATTAGGAAATTTTTTATAGTCTGTTTCACTTATACCAACTGTTGTTAAAAGCTTCTTTGCTCTTTTAACTGTTTCTGCTTTATCCTTACTATTTAAAAGACCACTTAAAAGTACATTATCTAAAACGGCCATAGAATCAACTAGATAAATCTGTTGGAAAACAAAACCAGCATTTATGCCTCTAAAATCAGCTAGTTCGTTTTCAGACATTTTAGCGATATTTTTACCATTTTCATAAATTATATCACCTAAAGTCGGTTTATCCATGCCACTTAAAGCATATAAAAGGGTTGATTTGCCGCCTCCGGATGGTCCCATAATTACTGTAAAATCACCTTGATATATTTCTAAGTCGAGATTTTTTAGTACATGTTGCTGAATTCCTCCTGTTGAAAAGCTTTTGCACAATTTATTAGTTTTCAAAATACTTGTCATCTTTTTCCTCCAAAAAAATACTGCGAAAAAATCCCCGCAATATAATTTTATCAAAATTTAAAAGTTAAGTCTTTTCTTAATTATTACAAATTTCCAAACTTTTTGTAAGAATTAAGATAAAGCAATATTTATATAAGTCAAAAAACCATCTTCCACTAAATCAAAATCTAAAAAACCTGCCATCTTATCTAATAATTGTGCACAAATATAAAGACCAAGACCTGCACCTTGTTGATTAGAAGCATTGCTTCCCCGATAAAACTTATTTTTTATCAGCGGTAAATCTTCTTTATTTAGATTTGTGCCAAAGTCCTTAAGAATTATTTTTAAAAATTTTTCTGATAATTGATATCTTACTTCAATCTCCGTATTAGCGTATTTATAGGAATTGGACAAGATATTGCCAAAAACTTGCGCAAGTCTGACTGGATCAATCCTAACTAAACATTCTGGCATTTTTTCTTTGATTATTATTTTATTCAAAGGATCCGCATCAACCAAAAGTTTTTCAACTTGTTTAGCTTCAATATCAGTTATTTTGACTTTTAACTCAACTAAATCTTCTAAAGCAGAGCTAAACAAATCAGTAATCAATGTATCAATTTCTAAAGTCTTAATCTGAATAGTCTTAATATTTTTCAAACGCTTTTCATCAACTTCGCCAAGTTCTAATAATTCGCTAGCAGCTCTAACAATGGAAATTGGTGTTTTTATATCATGACTTAAGGCAGCTATTAATTCCTTTTTACTGATTTCCTCTAAAATAGCCTTTTGGTGAGCCGCTTTTAGCTCTTCCCGCATCATATCAAAGCTTTCTGTAAATTCGCCAAAATGTTTACCTTTATCCATTGGCAAAGCTATATCAAGATTTCCTGAAGCAATATCCTGAGCGAATTTTTTTAAGCGTTTAAAAGGGTAATATAAATAAACTTGCAAATAAAAATAATAAATTATTAATAATAAAGCAATAATCAGAAAAGGAATAACTGTCATAAATAATCGTAACGGCCGATTACCTTGCAAAAGTACCCCAGTATAAATAATAATTTTCCCACTAACGTTCCCATCACTAAAATCAATAACAGTATCATAATTAAGAATTGCCTGATTGATACGTTCCTGAAAACTAAGCGTTGTTTCTGCTTTTGTACTAAAAAGTAAATTACCAGCTAAATCAATAACCGTAAAATCATAAAAAAAATCTGTTTCTGGATTACTTGCCTCTACTGCTAATCTGATACGATTGATTTCAATTGTATCTGGTCTTTGGTTGTTAATGCTCAAGATATCTGTTATTGTAAAAAATGCAGAAATTATAAAGCAAGCAATAATCAAAAAAATAATTAGCCGCGGTTTCAACTTTCCACCTCGAAAATATAACCTTTTCCCCAAACAGTTTTAATGTAATCAACACCTGCCAGTTTCTCGCGAAGTCGAGAAATCTGCACATTTAGCGCTCCGTCAGTTATATAAGTATCTTCCCAGACATTCTCTAATATTTCTTCTTTTGTGACAACCTTATTTTTATTGGTTATTAAAAAACTAAGTAATTTGAATTCTTTGGCTTTTAGATTAAGATTATTATCTTGATAATAAGCTTTCATTTTTGAGAAATCAAGGCGGATATCTTTTACTGTCTGCTTGTTCTCTTTTTTATTCTCATCACGCTTAAGTCTGGCTTTAACTTTTGCAAGCAAGACACTTAATTCGTAAGGTTTAGTAATATAATCATCGCCACCAATGTTTAGCGCAATTAACATATCATTTGTTGAGACTCGGGCACTAATAAAAAAGATTGGTGTATCATAATCTTTCCTGATTATCCGGCAAAGATCAAAACCATTGCTTTCAATTAAATTAATATCTAAGAGAATTAAATCAGCTTGATTGTTTCCAAGAAAATTTAAACAAGCTTCTTTTGAATTAACTGTTATAGTAATCACACCAAAAACATTAAAATATTCAGCTGTCATATTTGCTAAAGTTTCTTCATCATCCACAATCAATACGTTATAACGCACTGTTATCCCCTACTTATTCTGCATATTTAGATTTTTTTAATAATTTTTTAATTCGTTTAAAGAAAGAATCCTGCGAGTAGCTCAAAATTGAAACTTTATATAAAGGAATACCAAAATAAAAGATTAGAACATTCACCCCAACAAGTAGTGCAAATGAAATTAAGATATCAATTATGCCAAAGGCACCGCTAATAAAAAGTGCCGGGGCCAACAAAGGCGATAATAAAGGAATATAACCAAGAATTCTGATAAAGATATTTGATCCATAAGGAATCGAAAAGATAGCCGCATAAAAACCCGCTACTAAAACTAGCATTACTGGTGACTGAAACTGTGCAAAATCTTCCATATTAGTTGCCATTGAGGCAAAGATAGCCATTAAAACAAGATAAAATAAATAGCCAGCTAGAACAAAAATTAATGAAACAAATAAAACTCCAGGTAATCTCGATAAAATTTGAGCTAGAATATTTCCGTCAATGCCTAGCATATCTCCTAGCGAATCACCAATGGTACCTCCAGCATCCAGAGAAATATTCATGATAACAGAAGAAATTATAAAACCAATTAAAGTAAATAATAATAATAAAGCACCTTGAATTAGCATAAACAAAAAGGCGCTGACAATCTTCGAAAAGAAATGATGACTTATCTTTACGTTAGAAACAATAACTTCAACTGATCGACTGGATTTTTCTTCTAAGATATCCATACCAACGAAATTCATAATCATGATTAACATAATAAATATCGGAATAATTATCACCATTGCCACAACCATTAAAACTGTATCCACAATCGCGCTCTCATCGCCGTCGTAAACTGAAACAAATGTAGTATCGATAGGTCTAAAAAATTCATTAATGTCATCAATACTATCGGGATTGCTTAAAAGCCAAAGTCTTTGATTCATCATATTCAAATCACTTTGAATTAACATTTCATTTTGAATCCTTAATCCATCATTAATGATTTTTGCTCTAATTACGCCATTTTCTAAATAAATATAAAGAGCGGCCGTATAACCTTCAACCATCAATGCCCGATCATTCTCATCCCAAGGAATTTCGCTTAAAACATAATTCAAAAAGCCTGACTCGACACCTTGTCCTTCTTGAAGTGCATTAAACGCATAATTATCTGTATTCGAATTGTCGAAGACAACAACTTGTTGGGTAGCGTCTTCTCCAGAAAAGTTAACGATAATTGCCGGTAATATCGTTATAAAAATAACTAAAAGCAAAACTAAAATATTCGCAATCAGAAAAGCTTTTGTTTTAACTCTTTTGCCTAAAGTATAAGTAACTAAATACCAAAATTTATTCATCGAAAGAAGCACCTACCTTATTGATGAAGATTTCATTTAATGACGGCTTTTCTAAACTATATTTATTAATAACATCACAGGTCTTAATATAATTAAAAACATCTTTAGCAATCGCATCTGATTCAATACTTAAGGAAAGTTCATTAAGATTTTCTGTTACTGAAACCACACCTTTGATTGCTTTTAATTTTTCAACATCGACTTTTCCACCTATTTTAATCGTCTTCTTCTTATATTGATCTTTAATGTCTTCAATAAAACCATTTAATATTGGTTTACCTTTTTGTAAGAAAATAAGTTTTTCACAAAAGAGTTCAACGTGGTCAATTCGATGTGAAGAAAAAATAATAATCGCATCCCTTTTTTGAAATTCTCTGATAACTTCTACAAACAATTCAACATTAATCGAATCAAGCCCACTAAAAGGTTCATCAAGAATTAAAAGTTTTGGATTATTGATAATTGCAGAAATGAATTGAATCTTCTGTTGATTACCTTTGGAAAGTTCCTTTATTTTTTTATGCTTATATTCTGGAACATTAAAACGATCTAACCAATAATCAAGACGCTCTTCAATAATTTTTGGCTCCATGCTCTTTAGTCTGGCATAATGCATTATTTGCTTATAGACTGTAAGTTTAGGAACTAAAGATCTTTCTTCAATAAAAAAACCTATATCATCTGTTTTCTTAAAATCAATTATTTCTCCGTTCCAGGTTATTTCTCCGGCATTAGGTTTTAATAATCCCATAATCATTCGAAAAGTTGTTGTTTTACCCGCGCCATTTGTCCCAAGCAAGCCAAATATTTCGCCATTATTAACCGAAAAACTAATATCATTGACAGCTACTAAACTACCAAAACTTTTCGTTACATTTTTTAACTCAAGCATCAATCGTTCTCCTTTTCTTTAATTTAAAACTATATCCAAATTTAATTATATAATCTTTAATGATTTTAGTCAACACATATCAATAAATGTCGGTTAAATTTATCGACAAATTTAAGATTTTCTGATATAATTTTTATAAAGGAGCTAAAATTATGAAAATATATATTAGTGTCGATATTGAAGGTATTAATGGCATAAACAGTTGGGATGAAACTTTTAGTGAAAAAAATGCTTACCGCCCATTTCAAGTACAAATGACAAACGAAGTTAAAATCGTCTGTGAAGCTTTAAAGGAACAAGGCATAAATGATATTGTGATTAGAGATGCTCATGGCTCTTCTAGGAATTTGATTGCTGAAACGCTTCCTGACAACGTTCAGTTGATCAGAGGCTGGTCGGGTGGCTTATGCGATATGATGTTTGGGCTTGACGCAAGTTTTGATGGTATCATTTATATTGGTTATCATGATAAAGCCTTATCAAAAGGTAATTTCTTAGGCCATACGATGACGACTCAGATAAATTATGTCAAGATTAATGATCAACAAATTGGCGAATATGATATAAACACTTTCTTTGCGAAGACTTTAAAAGTGCCAGTTATTATGTTATCTGGCGATAAATCGTTATGCGAAGACAAGGAATCGGTTAATTCCCATTTAGTTACAGTTCCAGCCTTTGAAGGCTTTTATGGCGCAACTAAAAGTGTGCACCCAAACAAACACGCTGAAAATTTAAGAAAAGCGGTTAAAGAAGCTTTGGCAAATCTAAAATTTGGCGTTGAGTATGATTTAGCTGTTCCAGCTATTCTTAAAGCGGAGATTTCTTACCGTGACTGTAAGAGCGCTTATACTAATTCATTTTTTCCAGGCGCAGTTTTAGTTGAACCGAATGCTGTAACTTATACAGCGCATAACTATACCGAAATCCTAAAGTTCTTTAAGTTTTGTCTGTAGGTACACCATTTATAATCCCCGCTACTTTTCTGGAAACTATCCGGGGGGTCAAGCGATTAGCAACATTAATAGACTTAGAAAAAAGACTGTAAAAATAAACAGTTTTTTTTAGATTACTCAATTTATAAATAGCTTTGGCTACCTCTGTCGCAGTTGAAGCTCTAAGTTTAATAAACATTTCCGAATCTTGCATCTGAGCTGCTTCTTCAAAATTACTTTTGGTTGCTTTTGGACAAATAACTTTAATCTTAACATCAGAATCCTTCCACTCCTCGGCTAATGCTTCTGTAAAAGACAAGACAAAAGCTTTAGAAGCATAATAAACAGCCATGTAAGGTCCTGGACTAACTGCGGCTGCTGAAGCCACATTAATTATTTGGCCTTCATTAATTTTTTTCATTTCTTTACCAAAGAGATAACTTAATTCCATTAGGGCTTTAATATTGAGTTCTACTATTCTTTCTTGCTTATCCCATTTGGAATCAAGATAAGCGCTAAAATCACCAAATCCGGCGTTATTAATCAGAATGTCAACTCTAAGTTTTTTATTTATTACTTGCTTAAGAATCTCTTTAGCCGCATTTTTTTGGGTTAAGTCCTTACTTATAATTAAGACTTCAACTTGATATTCTGCCTTTATTGTATTTTTTACTTCCTCTAAAAGTTCTTTATTTCTGGCAACTAAAATAAGATTAAAGTTATTTTCCGCAAAAATAAATGCGGTTTGTTTTCCGATGCCTTTAGAAGCTCCGGTTATTAAAACTGTTTTATTCATATTATTCTCCTTCTACCTTATTTTTCCACTAGCAAATAAAAGTATTCCGTCATATTTTATTTTTGTTCTCATACTTTTAAAAGAGAGGTGCAAAAATATTATGATTAATAACAGTAATACTAATATAATAAACGCTAGTGATTTAAAATTTCATCATATGATGATTAATAATCGCGAGAACCTAGAAGTAACCGGAATCAAAAAAATTGAAAGCATCAATGAAAAAATCTTTGTTTTGGAATCAATAATGGGCTATCTGACACTTGAAGGCGAAAATCTAGAGGTCATAAATCTGAATATTGAAAAAGGCGAACTATCTTTAAGAGGAACTATTAATTCAATAAGTTATAATAATGACACGACAAAAGTTCCGAAAGCAGTTCCGAAAAAAAATGAAAATTTTCTTAGCAAACTCTTTAAATAATGCCTCTTGATCTACAAATCCGCTTAATATTCGTCTTTACTCTTTATGGCATGTTTTTACATAGTGTCTATTTAATCTTTCATGTCTTAATAAAAAAATATATAAAGAAAGATTATTTGCGCTCGATTGCGGATTTACTCTTCTTTCTAGGCCAGATTATACTTTGCTTTATGATTATGGAAACTGTTTCTGACGGACAATTTTCCTTTTACCTAATCATTTTTCTGATATTGGGTGCCATAATTTCCCATGTTTATTTTAAGAATACAATTTTTAAATTTTTAATCATGCTTGACTTTATGATTGACTTCATAGGTAAGTGGTCTAAAAGGATTCTTAGGTTCTTATTTGTGCCTGTTCTGCTAGTTGCGTTTATTAAAAAATTAGATAAACGATTAACGAAATTTTCCAAAAATTTTAAAATTCGTCATCGCAAGAAAAAAGCTTTAAAAAAAGAAAAGAAAGCCCAGAAGCTAGCCGCTAAGAAAAAAGAAGAAAATAAAGATCAGCTTTTAGCTACAGATGACTTACTGCCTACAGATTCATAAAACTCTACTTATTGTGGAGTTTTTTTCCTTTTTAAGCAAACATTATATGTGAATGCTTATTTTCATGAGCATTTTTGCAAGTTTTATGCTATAATTTTTAGTTGAAGGTGATACTATGGATGATATACTAAATGAACAAGAAATTATCAGAAGAGAAAAATTAAAATTTTTCCTTGATAAAGGTTTAGACCCTTTTGGTCAGAAATTTGAAAGAACACATACGAGTCAAGACATTAAGAATCAGTTCGATGATAAAGACAAAGAATCCCTAGAGAAAATTACGCCTAAAGTAATTATAGCCGGCCGCATTATGATGAAAAGAGATATGGGTAAAGCTGGTTTTGTAACATTACAAGATAAGTTCGGGTTAATTCAAGCTTATATTCGGGCGGATCATGTATCTGAAACTGAATTTGAAATCTTTAAACTCGCAGACATTGGTGATATAATCGGAATCAGCGGTGTTATGTTTCGGACTAAAACGAATGAACTGACAGTTAAAGCCGATAAGTATACGCATTTAACTAAAGCTCTTCGTCCGCTTCCGGAAAAGTTTCATGGACTTCAGGATGTTGAAGAAGCACGCAGACGACGTTATGTTGATTTAATCATGAATGAAAAAGCTAAGGATATTGCGATTAAAAGAACAAAGATCATTCGCGCCATCCAAAGATTTTTTGACTCTCTTGGCTTTATTGAAGTTGAAACACCAGTTTTACATCCGGTTTTAGGCGGCGCTGCGGCTCGTCCTTTTGTGACGCATCATAATACCTTAGAAATGGACTTCTACTTAAGAATTGCGACTGAGTTACCTTTAAAGCGACTTCTGGTTGGTGGTTTGGAGGCTGTTTATGAAATTGGTCGTTTATTTAGAAATGAAGGAATCAGTTATAAACATAATCCCGAGTTTACAACTATTGAAGCGTATTTGGCTTATTCTGATATGGAAGGCATGATGGATTTAGTTGAAGGTTGTCTATCTACTGTCTGTACAGAAATTCTGGGCACAACTGAAATTAACTTTCAAGGAACTAGTTTAAGTTTAAAAAGAGGATTTCGCCGAGTTCATATGGTAGATTCAATTAAAGAATTAACTAATATTGACTTCTACGTTATTAATGATTTTAAAAAAGCCGCAAAACTGGCGAAAGAGCATCACATTGAGGTGCCAAAACATTTTACAGGTATCGGTCATATTATTAATGCTTTTTTTGAAAAATATGTTGAACATACTTTAATCCAACCAACATTTGTTTATGGACATCCCGTAGAAATATCACCCCTAGCTAAAAAAAGTACTGATGCTCGCTTTACGCAGCGCTTTGAATTATTTATCAATAAAAGTGAATACGCTAATGCTTTCACCGAACTTAATGATCCGATCGATCAAAAAGAAAGGTTTCTTGAGCAACTTAAAGAAAAAGATTTAGGAAATAATGAAGCTAATGAAATGGACATTGATTTCGTAGAAGCTTTAGAGTATGGAATGCCTCCAGCTGGTGGCGTTGGGATTGGCATTGATCGTTTGATTATGCTTTTGACTGACACTGCAAATATCCGGGATGTCATTTTATTCCCGCATATGAAAAATCGTCAATAAGATTATGCAAAAGAACTCATCGGTCGTCAAATATTTACTTAGGCTTGTTTGGCAGAAAAGCCGGATTCTTTATCTTTATTTTTTTGTATTTGCGCTCGTTGTATTTGCTTTTCAGATTGCGCTTGTTTATTTGCCTAAGTTAGTAATTGATAATTTATTAGCCGAAACATTTGATTATCTCTGGACTACTTTAGCCGTTTTCATCCTGATAACGGTTTTTTGCTTGTTAATTAAGCATTTTGTAGAAAGTCGTTATTTATTCAAAATTCACGCTTTACGCTATAATTTGATTCGTTTATTCCATCATACAGTCCTTAATACTGATTATCAACACTTTGAGAATTCTGATTTTCATAATGAAGCCCATTTAGCTTATTCTAGTTTAGAGAATGCCGGTGAGGGTTATGAAGCTGTTTTAAGACGTTTATTTTTAGTTGGAGTCGGCTTAATTTCCTTAATCGGTTTATCATTTATTATTATCCAGCTTCAGTATTGGATCATAGCCCTTCTTATTATAAATGCATTAGTAACTTTTCTTGTTATTTTCGCTATCAAAAAAATTGAATTTCGCAACTCACAAACTCAAGCAAATATCAGCAAACCAGCTAATTATTATGCTTATGTTATGAATGAGTTTAGCCATAGTAAAGATATCCGCTTATATGGCATGAAAAACTTCATTTTGGGCAAGTTGCATGCGGTCAGAAACGCTGAACTCAATTCAAATAAAAATACTTTAGGTAAATCGTATTCGATTAATCTTCTTAATATTTTAGCGATTTTCATTCGTGAAGGTATCATCTATATTTATTTAGTTTATGCTCTGATAAACAATGATTTGCCGATTGGTGATTTTGTTCTTTATATTATGGCAATCGCTAGTTTTAATTTTAGTCTTGAGAATTTTCTTAATGATACAGCTTTTATTAAAAGCCAAGGTCAGATAATTAAACAAACTCAAAGCTTTTTTACTGCTCATCATAATGACCAGGAATATATTGTGGCTGTTCCAAAAATAATCGAAAAAATTGAATTTCGCGATGTTTTTTTTCGTTATCCTAATGAAGATGACTGGTTAATCGAAGACCTTTCAGTTACTTTTACAACCGAAGAAAAAATTGGTATTACAGGCCCTCATGGTTCTGGTAAATCTACCTTTATAAAATTACTTTGCGGTCTTCTTCAACCAGAACAGGGAGAAATACTGATTAATGATATAAATATTCAGGATTTAAATAAGAATGATTTGTATAAGCTATATTCTTCTGTTTTTCAAAAAACCAATGTGTTTGCTTTTTCATTAGAAACTAATATTTCCGCCGTCAAAGAACCTGATCAAAACAAGCTTAAAAACGCTGTAGAGGATGCATTATTAGATGAAAAGATTTACGCTCTTCCTAATGGCTTTAAAGAAAATTTAACTAAGAAAATCTATAAAAATGGTCTTGATCTTTCGGAATCTGAAGCACAAAGGCTTAGCATTAGCCGGGCATTTTATAAAGACAGACCAATTGTAATTTTTGATGAACCATCTTTAGATTGTTTGGAGGACAAACAATTATATAACAATTTTGTGGATTTTACGATTGGCAAATTATCGATTTTTGTTTCCCAACGTGTTGAAAGATTACAGTTTTGTGATAAAATCGCTGTTTTTGAAAAAGGAGAAATCATTGAATACGGCTCGCATCAAGAACTAATGAGCAAAAACGGGCAATATTTCAAACTTACTGCTTTACAAAAGAACCAATATGAGGGGGAAACAGATAATGAATAAGTTTTCACTTCGTAAAGATCTTCGTATAATTACCAGGATTATTAAACTTACTCACCAGTTTTCTCCTTCTTATTTATATTTTGTCTTTTTCAGTAATTTGATTTCTTCGAGTATCCCATTCATCAATATTTTTGGGATTAAATTTTTGATAAATGAATTTCTAGGCGAAAGACGAATTGGTGAACTTTATGTTATAATTCTGATTATGATTGTTTCTACTCTAGTTTTAAGTTTGATTAGTCATTTAATGAAATCAACGCTTATGATAAAAAGTCAAAAAATCAGTCACTGTTTTGAAAAATTACTATTAGAAAAATCGATTACCATGGATTTTATTCATACCGAAAACCCTGACGTCATTGCTTTAAATGAACAAGCAATGATAGCTTTAAGTCAAAACGTGACTTCTGGCATTATTAAGTTCTTTCAAGTAATGATAACTATTTTATTTTCCTTAATAATCATTTTAACTTTCAATTATTGGATTATATTAATAGTTTTAATTGGTGCACTCATAAGTCTTTTTATCGCTAGAAAAATTGAAAAAGCCAGTCATAACTATAATGAAAAAACAAGTTCTGCTTTAAAAAGTTTTAATTATTATCGGCACCTCGGTTTTGATTATAAAGCCGCAAAAGATATTCGGATTTATAATTTCCAGCCTTTAATTGAAGGGGAGATGAATGCTTCTGCTTCAGAGATTTTATATTTTTTTAAAGCAGAGAGGAAAGTTAAAGGTCGCTATTTTGGTTTAAATAGTATCATAATTCATTTACAATCATGTGCAGTTTATGCATTTTTAATATGGGAATTTATTAGAAATCCCTTCTCTATCGGAAGCTTATTTTTATATGTTGGCGCTGTAGCCTTTTTATCGACTGCCTTATCTTTATTCTTCGATGTTCTTGGTCAATTAAGAAGTATCTGCAGACACTTTGACCCTTATATTAATTATATTAATCTTTCGGAAGCTGATAAAGATAAAGCTTCATTTACTTTAAACAATCGCTTTGATATTGAATTCAAGAATGTGAGTTTTCACTACCCTAATAGTGATAGATTTATTTTAAGGAATGTAAGTTTTCAATTAAATGGACAAGGCCGTTTTGCGATTGTTGGTGAAAATAAAGCTGGCAAAACCACATTGGTGAAACTTTTATCAAAGCTTTATAGACCGACTGAAGGAAAAATTCTTGTTAATGGGCAAGATATCAATGATATAAACGATGAGCAATATCATAGCTTCATGTCAGTAGTTTTCCAGGATTTTAATATTTTTTCCTTTACTATAAAAGAAAATGTTAGTTTTGATAGTGCTGCTGAAGATGCAAAGGTAAGGTTAGCTTTGAAAAAAGTTGACTTTCCAGATAAAATTTTAGTTATGAAAAATGGCATGGATACGATGATTAATAATGTTTTTGAACCAGATGGCATTGAATTGATTGGTAGTAATATTCAACAAGTAGCTTTAGCAAGAGCAATCTATAAAGATGCCCCACTAATTATTCTCGATGAGCCTACTAGTCCTTTAGATCATTACGAAGAGCACGCTATCTATAGAAACTTTGATCGGGCAATTGGTGATTCTAAAGTAATTTATACGACGCACCGCGTCTCTAGCTGCAAATTTGCGGACCGGATTATTGTTTTAGAAAAAGGAGAAATAGTCGAAGAAGGAACTCATGAGCAATTAATTAAAAAACAGGGAAAATACTTTGAGATGTTTTCTTTGCAAGTTGGCTTAAATAAATGATTATAATAAAACGAAAAACGCTGTTGATAAGCGTTTTTTTCTTTGCTCCTTATTTAACTAAAAGAAACAATATTGAAGTTATACTTAAAAACGAAGTTTATCCATCAAGATATTCTTTTTATGATAATGACAGCTATTGCAAGAATATAAAGTCTATTTTTTTACAAAAAAAAAAACGCAATATCAGTTCAAAATATACTAATAAACTAGTAAGACCTACTCCTCTTTCAATTTGTCTGTCCAAGCAATGATTTTCAATTTCTTCGAAAGCCTGCTCAAAAAGATCTCCAAACCAGTTATCAATATTTCTTATCAGCGTTGATCTAGTCGTATACCCTATCCTGTGTACCTAATCCTGTAAGAGCCTCAACATTTCTACCCCAACTCCAGATACGATTAAAGGTATCAATAGAAAATATACTTGAATAACGAACAATAGCGAAATAAATACGCTTTAAAGAAGCACTGTGCTTCTTTTCTTTATAAGAAATTACAGGCTAACCTGTAATCTTAAAGGTGCTGTTAGACCGCTATTCCTCAAACTCTGAATTACTTCATCG
>Ga0123352_10000366_pt1 | contig 54350 bp, 73 predicted proteins | sample TergutLab28metaG_FD_89700 | JGI IMG/M metagenome (GOLD analysis project Ga0123352, IMG submission 89700) | Labiotermes labralis P1 segment gut microbial communities from Petit-Saut dam, French Guiana - Lab288 P1 | ecosystem: Host-associated > Arthropoda: Insects > Digestive system > Gut ... | reverse complement strand
GTTTGTCGTTAGTGCCGGTGGCAGATAGGGTTGCATGGGTGGTGCCTCTTGACTTGCACATAGTATACATTAGGTTCATTTGCATTTCACTAGGAAAATGTCTAAGACTTTGTCCTAGGAAATGGTGTTGCCCAAAATTGTTGTTGCGGGATAGGCAAAAATGCGGTAGAATTCTTTCCGGCAGAATTTTAATTTTGCCTTGTGCAGATGTACTCAAGTGGTTTAAGAGGCACGCCTGGAAAGTGTGTAGGTCGTTAATAGCGGCGCAGGAGTTCAAATCTCCTCATCTGCGGTGGATATAACAAAACCGAACTCATGTCAGTAGGCATTGAGTTCGGTTTTTTATTTTATCAAAACTCCCCCTCTGCGCTGCTTTTGTGTTAAAATTCGGGTGCCTTGACATTAGATAATTTTTAGACATAAATAATTAGGTGAGGGAGATAATATGCATGAGATATATTTTTATGAAGATAAGAACGGCAACAGCCCGGTGTTTGAATATATGGAAGCGTTATCGAAGCGGACAGAGAAGGACAGTCGGATTAACCTAACAAAAATTCAGGACTATATACGGATATTGCGCCGATATGGTAAGGCAGCCGGAGAGCCATACCTCCCAAGCGTGAAATCGACTAAGCGAAGCGTAACCTTGACGATATAAGGGAAAGGAGCGGGCAACAATGAGAAAATGGAGCGATGTTGAAAAAGAATTATTCACCGCCGAGGAAATAAGAGAAAGCCAATTGCGTGTAGCAATTATAGGGGAGTTCATAAAGGCACGTAACGAGCAGGGATTATCCCAGCGAGAACTTGAGCAACTAAGCGGCATCAAGCAACCTGTAATATCTCGAATGGAAGCAGGCGAAACCAGCCCTCAGCTTGATACTGTTTTGAGGGTGCTTGCACCTTTAGGTAAAACCCTTTATGTAGGGGATATTGTCGATACCAAAGCTCATGCCGTGGGGTAAAGTTTTTACCACTTAGACAATTTTAATAAATTATATTAGCTTGTACGTGGCAAAGTAACAAACGGCTAAAAATGGGGCTTTCACAGAATTGTTTGCAATTAATTTTACCCAATTATACGTCACATGAAAAATTCGAATCTTCTCGTCTGCGGTGGATATAATAAAGCCGAACTCATGTCAGTAGGCATTGAGTTCGGTTTTTTTATTTTATCAAAACGCTCTCCGCGCGCCTTTTAGCAACCAATCTTTGCTTGATTAATACAACCCGCAAAGTAAAATATAAACATCTCATATGGAGGCGAAGCTTATGTTCGACACAAAAAAATTTGGGGCATATGTAGCGCGTCAAAGAAAAAACGCCGATTTAACGCAGTCAGAACTCGCAGAAAAATTAAACTTAACAAGGCAAGCAGTTTCAAAATACGAGCTAGGCGATAGCTTTCCCGACATTTCAATTTTAGTACAAATCGCTAAAATTTTTAAAATAACCTTGGACGAGTTAATTGGCTCTGGCAACCCAACAAAAGGTGAAACAGAGATAATCAAAAATGTCATAGATACGGAAGAAAGCACTATAAGCATTAATGATATTATTAATCTTGCGCCACTAATAAAGCCAAGCATACTTGGAGTATTCTCAAAAAAGTTGCGTGGGGAGGGAATAAATATATCGCATGTTGTTTCCATGATGCAATATTTAAATGACGAAGATGTAGTACAGGTTTTTACTTCTGCGGGGTGCAATTTGATGGACAATGAATTGCTCGAAAAAATAATCCCGTTCCTAGATATCGCATCTAAGGAAGTGATACTAAAAAAGATTATCGAAGGCGAATGCGATTGGCATTTAATAAAGGCGTTGCTGCCGCACATGGGAAGCATAGCCCCCCTGCTTGAAGCGGCTGTTATGGAGGGCGCATTACCAAAGGAAGTGCTGGAAACTGTAAGTGATTATTTTTTGAGGTGAGTGTGACATGAAGATTTTTACATGTTCCAATTTTGAGCAGGTGCCTGTTATTAATGGTGTGCACCAGTTTACTAAAGATATCCCTTTTTCGACAGAGGGTGAGGGACTTAAATGGCTGGGTTACGAGCAAATTGGCGAAAATTATGAGCCGGGGTATTTCTATAGCAAAGAAACCGATAGCATTGGCAGTTCACATAATCTTGCGGCGCTTCTTGGAGAGGGGCGCGTGGTACTGGATATCGGTGCAGGGTTGGGCGCATCCGCTATTTCTTTTGCATTGGCGGGTCTAAAAGTCATTGCCGCCGATATATCCCAAACTATGCTAGAATTGGCGGTAAAAAGGGCGGGGCAACATCATGTGTCCGCCAATCAAATTGTCTTTGCCCGAATGAATGGGTTTAAGTTGGCACTGGCTGATAATAGCGTGGACGCTGTGCTGGAAGTGGACATGTTGCATCAAGTAAACCAGCCAGAGTTGGTAATGGCAGAAATTTTGCGTGTACTTAAACCGGATGGATATTTTCTGCAATATGGTGGCTGGACGTCGGGATCTTATACAGAAGAACAGCAATCAGCCCGGGTAATGTACAGCAAAGCCCTGGGTGATATACAAGACTATTATGGCAAAGCCTTGATAAAGGCAGGTTTTACAGGGTCGCTTTTCTCCACACACGAACAGGCAGACGAGATTAAGCGCGCAAAATTTGTCTTGCATACAACTTTAGAAGATACCGGTTGCTACGATTCTAAGAATTTAGCTTGGACTCTGGATATGGGACTCCATAAAACAAAAACTCGCGCTTCTGGTGCAAAGCAGCTAATCCCTATCGCAATGCATGAAACGGTTTGGGTTAAAACAGATGCTTACGCCAGAAAAAAATATGGTGAGGATTATGGAAATATCAAAGGGTATTTTAATAGCAGAAGTGGAATTCTTGTATATAAAGTAAAGTAAGGTAGACCATTATTTTGCATGTGGGCAGTTTGACCCGCAACCACTGCGTTGCGGGCATTTTGCCGTGCCTTTTACAAACGCGGGTGGCGATTTAAATACCGTTTCTAAATCTAACGCGCCGCAACCGGGGCATGGTATACGCTTTTCTGCTTTTTCTGCCATGGTTGCGCGAATGTTATATTCATTGTTGCATTTTGGGCAATATAAATCATAATTGGGCATGTAGCACCTCCAAAAAATTTTTCCCTTAACCAAACCTTTTTCTAATTCCTGCATCTTAATTATGAAGGAGGGAAAGCAAATGAGCGAATTGCAAACATTACTAGACGCAAGCTACGCAAAAGTTTTTTACCACAGTCTAAAGCAGGTAAAAAACAACCACGATGCCGCCGACATAACGCAAAATACATTTCTTAAAGCGTTGCTGCATTATAGCACGGTACGTAACCCCGCGTCATTAGAGCCGTGGTTATTTACCATATGTAATAATGAAATAAGGCAATTCTACCGTACCCGGGAAAACGTTGAATTGCGCCAAGAGCCGCCGCACACCACACAAGCCGATACCGACTACGACGAACTTTACGCCGCCATCGACCACCTATCAAGTGTGCAGCGTCAGGTGGTGCTGCTAAAATATTTTGGCGGTTACACCATGCAGGAAATTGCACTGCTTCTGTCGGTAAGCCAAACCACTGTCAAAAGCCGGCTTTACGAAGCGCGTCAAAGTTTAAAACGCATGTTAGACGTGTTCGCCGTTTTGCCGCCCCTTCAAAAAGAGAGGAGAAATGCCCTTATGGCAACCCTAAAACTATGTGACATTGGTGCAAAAACAATTCCATGTTTGTCGTTGCACGCACAAAAGCAGCTTTTAAACTGCGCGAAAGAAAATGTTAAATTTAACACCATGGTACTGGCAGAACTCGCCAACATACCCACCGGGCAAGAATTTATGGACATCTGTAATGGCAGGCTGTCCTATGACGAATTGCTGCGCATCCTTGCCTGTTGCGACGACGCAAGCCTGTATCGCCTAAGCGGCAGCAACTTTAGAACCTGGCGTTCTGACGCAAACAATCCTTTATTAAAAGACATTGCTGCTGTTTTCAAATCTAGCGGTTATATCGACAGTGTAGAGCAAATTATCTATGTGCCGTCGATTAAAGACACTATCAGTTGGTATAAGGAATACCTTAATTGGGGCGCGGGCGATGATGACGCCGGTATCGAGCATTACCAACACGCCATAATTACGCCATATTCTATGGAAGGCAATTTGCACAGCTACCAAAATTTCAAAGGTTTCCATTTAAGAACCGGTGGAGAAAAAACATCATATGGCTGCAATGCGTTCATTTTTATCAGCGGTATAGAAGCCATGCGAAATTCTATAATCGAAAAAGGCTGGGATAAGCTAACAGAAATTTCCTCGTACGAATGGGGGACAAAGGGCTTTTGCCTAACCGACCTTAATGGCTTTACCCTTGAATTTTGCGAGTGGGAGTGCTAACCCCAACATAAACTTCAATTATAACCAACCTTTCCCTTGAGATTGCTCAAGGGATTTTTTATATTAAATGAAAATCATTAGAAAGGGGGCAACGCCATGAACAACACTAGCATGGGTTACTGTTTTATCGAAAGAGAAGACGGAGGCATATTGCAGGACATCGGATTACATTAAAAAGGGGAATTCCCTATGTCTGTAATATGCCTAAATAGAAGGGTTCCTCTAAAAAACGGAGGAATCCCATTTGCGATATGCATATGTAACTTTTCTTATGCGTGGGGATGGCTACTTGCCGGGTGCATTAGTACTTGCCCACGCCTTAAAAATGCAATCGAAACATGATTGTATATGTCTTGTAACCAAAGACATCTCGCTGCGCGCGCAACATGCGTTAGGTTTGGTGTATGACAAAGTCATTTTGATAAACGAACTGCGCATACAAAGTGGTGTCACCACAGGAAGAAGCGACCGCAATATTCTGATGACAAGGTTTGAAGCCTTGCAGTTAGATGGCTACGACAAAATTATTATGCTGGACGCAGACGTTTTGCCACTGGCAAATTATGACCAGCTGTTCGCTTTGCCAGCACCCGCGGGTATAATAATGGAAGAAAGGGAAAGCTGCTATAGCGGCGCAACCGCGGATTCCGGCAATTGGAGCTGGCATAGCCATTACGAACCAATTTGCCCGCACGCAGTACCTATCCCAAAAGAAATAACCGACCGTGTACAGCATGATGTAGCAAATATGGGTGTAAATGCAGGGTTGTGGGTTTTGCAGCCGTCGCAGGCAGAATACAACGGCATCGTTAATGCATTGGAAACGCCGGAAGTAATGACGTTGGTAAAGAACTTCCCCTGGCCGGAAATGCAGCTTGCTACACTGCTATGGTCGGGCAGGTGGACAAATATTGATATTAGATATTGTTCCATTGGCGGGTACCCGCGTCCAGATGTACTGTATGGCATCCATTATGCAGGGTTAAAGCCGTGGCAAATTAAAAACCGCTCTGCCCTTCACTACGCAAAATTTCCGGATTTTGTGCTGTGGCGCAATTTTTATATGGCGTTGTATTGGAGTGTGGCAGGGTTACAAGAATACCCAATGCTAAAGCGGTTGTATGCGTTTTGCAGAAAGGTTTTAAAAATATGAAATTACAAACAGAGCGGTTATGTATAACACGTTTCACTTTGGATATGGCAGAAAGTGTGCATCTCAATTCTCTTGATGCGGACAACAGAAAATTTGTACCAGACGAAGTGTTTGAAACAACTGCCATAGCCGAAAAAGTTATCAAATCGCTTATATCATTTTATGATATGGAAGGTAAGCCTAAAGTTTATCCAGTTTTATTGACCGACGGACAACAAATAGGGCATGTTCAAGCCGCGCCAATCAAAAAAGGCTGGGAGATAGGATATCATATTGGCGAGGCCTTTGTAGGTAATGGATATGCGACAGAGGCAGTTGAGGCATTTATACCATTTATTTTGGACAAGCTAAAATTGCGTGAAATTGTTGGCATATGCCATGCAAGTAATATCGCATCGTGCAGAGTAATGGAGAAATGCGGGTTTGTACTGGAATATGAAGGGCTTGGTTTGTATCAGTGGAAAATCAAAAAAATCCGAAGATATAAGTTTAGCAAGTAAATAAATGAAAGAAGGTACCTGGATATAGTATCCAAGCACCTTTTTTTATTCCACTATCTCAAACGTAAACACGACGGGGTTATTAACATCTTGCAAAAGTGGCGATACGTCCACCGATTTAATCTTCAGCTTTATCCCCAGTGCTTTTTGTAATTCATACAACCGCCCGCCCGCACAGCGTTCAAAATAACCTTCAACATTGGGCGGTGGGGTGATATATTTACCCTCTCTTGCGCGCTTATAATACCCATGCGAACATTTAAACGTGAGCGTGAGTGTGTTATCGTCATTCAACACAGGTTTCCATCTTCCAAAAGCTTCAGAAAAAAGAGTCATTCTTTCATCAAGGGCAAGATGGGCATGGTCAACCGCAAATGCTTTACGCGCTTTGTCTGCCCCCGCGCCGTTGCAAGCCCCCTGCGTTTCATACAAGCGGAATCGCTGCGCTTTTGTAAGATGTTCACTTATAGCCTTGCAAAACTCATCATTCCATTCAGGATGAAAAGAGGTGTGCCCTACTAAATGTGGCCCAAACTCTTCTTGATGCCTCTGCAAAATGCCTTCAAAAATCGGCACCACATCTTCGGGGATGCAGTTTTTCTTCTTTTTCATCGCGCTAACCATGCTATTCATATTTCTTACTCCCTCACGGTGGCTGTCTTATTCACAAAATCCATATGATACAGTTTTTCGTGGTGGTTGATGTTGATAATGCCCTTCGTAAGGCGGACTGCCAAGATACAACAATTTTGATTGCTCTCGTCGTTGACCATGTCGTACCATTTTTCAAACGCGGTACGCAGTTTGGTTCTTATCTCGGCGTTTTTCGGGTCTAGCACCCAGCCCAAATTTTCACCTATACCACTTGCGGTAAACCATCCAAAGCAAGGCGCAACGGCAATTTCACTATTTTGCGCGATTTGTTGCATTTTTGTCGATTCTCCCCATGTGACAGTATAGAAAACGCCGTCTTGGTAAAACGCGTCTACATCGCGCACAATGGGGCTGGGTTTGCCGTCCGCGTTTGGCTCAAGTGCAATGGTTGCGAGGGCGATGATATTGTCCTTGCCGCCGCCAAACTTCTCTTCCAAAATTGCCATGCCTTCTTCGTACCTGTTCATCGTAATTCCTCCGTTTAATTATTTTCACGTTCTTTGAACGGGATCCACATTTCCATATAGGCGTAGTTTGTGCCAATGTTCCTATAATATATCTCTGGGAAAAAGCCGTCTGCCCTTAGTTCATGCTTTTTTAACCAAAAGCGCGTAAATTTCATCATTTTACCTAACGAGGCCATCAGCTGCTTAAAATCTTCAGCTTCATACGCGCACACAACATACTCTCTCGCGGGCAGTTGCCAACTTGCGAAACGGGAATCACAAACAACAGCATTCGCATCAACCTCTGCTCCTGCAAAATAAGTGGAGTAACCCTCTGGCGCGCCGCCGTGATACGAAACGCCAACTTGCCGCCCGCAAGCGATGCACGGGATTTCGTCAAGCACATCAAAAAACCGTTCCCATATCACAGCCGGCTGGGAAACGCCTGGCCTTTCCCCAAGCATCTTGCCGGGTTTAAACGCCCACAAATCCTTTACACCAAGGAAATGAACAGGTGCATCAAGCGTTTTGCGGCTATACTCCAGCACAATTCCCTCGGTTATTAAAGGAACGCCTTCTTCCACCATTACATAATCAAGCAGCAAATTGGGTTTATCAAAATTATTTAACCCAACGGGCTTGTCCCGATATTCCGACGGGGTAAGCCCATAGGTATCTTTAAAAGCCCGAGAAAATGTTTCGCGGCTGCCAAAACCATACTCGACCGCAATGTCTGTGATATGGTGGGTTCTATCTAATAGGCACTTACAAGAACCAGCCAACCTACGTAATTTAACGTACTCCCGTACAGGCTTTTTAACAATGCGGGAAAATAGCCGTTGGTAATAAAATAACGACAATGCAGCCATATCTGCCAATTGTTCTATTTGGATTTCTTCCTTAAGATTGTCTTCGATATAGTCTAATGTTTTTTGTATAGACTCCCACGCATGCATGAATAATCGCTCCAATCACGTTGCAAAGTGAGTATATCACAAGGTTTTTATGTTTGTGTGACGCTGCCTGCCCTTTTTTAAAAGTTTTTTGCGCATTATCGCAACAAAAAAAGACCTGATATCAGGTCTTTTTATTTTTTGCAAAAAAATGTTTGACAATAATTTGAATCTGTTGTAGTATGTATTTCCGTGACAAGTTCTTAGGGCTTTGTCAAAAGTTTGCAAAACAAATTTGCAAATATAGCAATAGTGACACGCCCGGTTGCGTGAACAGACTATAAGGTACTGCGCAAAGTGGAGGAATTTTAATGCAAAACCAGAAAATTCGTATCAACTTGAAAGCTTACGACCACAAGCTAATCGATCAATCGGTGGTTCAAATCATAGACACGGCAAAGCGCACAGGTGCTAGCGTGTCTGGTCCAATTCCCCTTCCTACTAAGAAGGAAGTTGTCACAATCCTTCGGGCGGTACACAAGTATAAAGACTCACGCGAGCAATTCGAGTCACGCACGCACAAGCGTCTAATCGACATCTTGATGCCGACCCCTAAAACTGTAGATGCGCTCCAAAGGCTAGACTTGCCAGATGGTGTAGATATCTCGGTTAAAATTATGTAGTCGGAGGTTCATCATGTTAAAAAAAGCGATTTTAGCCAGGAAGCTTGGCATGACACAAGTTTTTACAGAAAACGGAACAGTAATTCCTGTGACGGTTTTGGAGGCTGGCCCTTGTAAGGTTGTGCAGCGTAAAACTGTTGACAAAGATGGGTATTCTGCTCTGCAAGTTGGCTTTGGCAGTATTCGTCCAAGGCTGGTAAATAAACCAGAAACAGGCCACTTTAAGGCCAATCTTGGCACGGGCGCGGAGCCGTTGCGCGTGCTTCGTGAATTAAGGTTGGAAGATTGCGACGCGTTTGAAGTGGGTAGCGAAATTAAAGCCGATATGTTTACTGTTGGTGACCGTGTAGATATTAGTGGAACGTCAAAGGGTAAGGGTTTTCAGGGCGCAATAAAGCGCCATGGTCAAACCCGTGGCCCAATGACTCACGGCTCTAAATACCATCGTGGTTTGGGTTCCATGGGTTCGGGTACAACGCCTGGGCGCGTTAGAAAAGGCAAAAAAGCCCCTGGTCACATGGGCGCGGAAGCGGTAACGATTCAGAATATGGAAGTTGTTCGCGCAGACGCAGAAAAGAACTTGATCCTTGTAAAAGGTGCTGTACCGGGCATTAAAGGTGCTTTGGTGGTTATCAAGAATACTGTTAAATCATAAGCACTCTAGAATGCATAAGTAAAGGAGTTGTAAGACGTGGCTACAGTAGCAGTAATGGACATTAGCGGCAAAACAGTTGGCAATATCGACCTAAATCCCGCTATCTTTGATATCGAAATAAATGAACATGCTGTTCATATGGCAGTTGTTCAATACCTGGCAAACCAGCGTCAGGGTACAAAAAGCACTAAGACTCGTGCAGAGGTACGTGGCGGTGGCCGTAAGCCTTGGAGGCAAAAAGGCACAGGGCGTGCGCGCCAAGGTTCTATCCGCTCTCCTCAATGGGTAGGCGGCGGCGTGGTTTTTGCGCCAAAGCCAAGAGATTTTTCATTTAAGCTTAATAAAAAATTAAAAAGGCTGGCACTCAAATCTGTGCTAACAGACAAGGTAAAGCAGGGCAACTTGATTGTTCTGGACAATATCGACCTGCCAGAGATTAAAACAAAAGCGATGGCTGGTATTTGTACAAGCTTAAATGTTGGTAAAGCGTTGTTCGTTATGACAGGTAGTAACACTAATGTTATGTTGTCTGCAAGAAATATTCCGACAATTAAAACAGCGGGTGTTAATACAATCAATGTCTACGATATTATTAACCACGAAAGCTTGGTTGTAACAAAGGCGGCAGTCGAGCAGATGCAGGAGGTGTACGCATAATGGCCGATTTAAAGTATTACGACATTATCCTAAAGCCTCTTATGACGGAAAAAAGTATGAGCATGTTGGAAAAAAATAAATATTCCTTCTATGTACACCCAAAAGCAACAAAGACACAAATCAAGGAAGCTGTTGAAAAATTGTTCGCGGGTACAGAAGTTGAGTCTGTTAATACAATGACAACGCACCCTAAAAAGCGTCAGCGCCGTGGTTATTTGCCCGGTACAACAGTGCAGCGCAAGAAGGCAATCGTAAAATTAACCCCTGGCAGCAGCCAGATAGAATATTTTGAAGGCATCTAACAACAAGGAGTGCTGACCAATGGGAGTAAAACGTTATAGACCCTTAACCCCTTCCCAAAGGCAAATGACCGTTTCCGATTTTGCGGAAATAACAAGGTCTACGCCGGAGAAAAGCCTTGTGCAACATCTGCCAACACACAGTGGTAGAAATGGACAAGGTAAAATTACAGTTCGCCATAGGGGCGGCGGGGCAAAGATTAAATATCGCATTATAGATTTCAAGCGCAACAAGGATAATATTCCTGCAAAGGTTGCAGCGATAGAATACGATCCAAACCGTACTGCAAACATCGCATTACTACACTATGTAGATGGCGAAAAGCGCTACATCTTAGCACCAATTGGTGTCAAAGTTGGTGACACGCTGATGAGCGGCGAAGAGGCAGAGGTTCGTCCGGGTAACGCACTTCCTATGAAGTTTATACCCGTAGGTTCAGAAATTCACAACATCGAAATGAAGCTTGGCCGCGGCGGGCAAATGGTTCGCTCTGCGGGTAACGTGGCGCAGCTTATGGCTAAAGATGAGAAAAGTGCGACTGTGCGCCTTCCATCTGGTGAAATGCGCCTTGTGCCTGTAAGCTGCCGCGCAACAATAGGTCAAGTGGGTAACCAAGACCACGAGCTTATCAATATTGGTAAGGCAGGTAAAAAGCGTCACATGGGTATTCGTCCAACAGTTCGTGGTTCCGTAATGAACCCGAACGACCACCCGCATGGTGGTGGTGAGGGGCGCGCTCCAATTGGACGTTCTGCACCGTCTACGCCTTGGGGTAAGCCGGCACTTGGTTACAAAACCCGTAAGAAAAATAAGCATAGCAATAAATATATTGTCCGCAAGCGTGGTTCTAAATAGGAGGTTTTGTCAATATGGGCAGATCATTAAAAAAAGGGCCGTTCGTAGACGACCACCTAATGAAAAAAGTTTTGGCGCAAGGTAATGCAACCAACAGTGCCGTAATTAAAACCTGGTCGCGCCGTTCAACTATTTTTCCGGAAATGATTGGCTTTACCATAGCTGTGCATGACGGGCGTAAACATGTGCCTGTATATGTGACAGAAGACATGGTTGGGCATAAGCTAGGCGAATTTGCTGCTACTCGCACATACCGCGGTCACGGCAAAGACGCAGAAAAAAGAAGCAAGTCAAGGTAGGAGGGCAATAAAAATGGCAGGTTCAAGAAGCCAGTATAAGAAAGAGCGCAATAAGGAAAACCGCGAAAGGCGTCCTCATGCGATTCATAAATATGCCCGCATATCTGACCGCAAGGCGCGCATTGTCCTGGAGCAGATTAAAGGCAAAGGTGTTGTGCAGGCAACTGCAATACTGCAGTTTAGCCCCAGGTACGCTTCAGACCTCATTGGCAAAGTGCTAAAATCGGCAATTGCTAACGCTGAAGAAAATTTATCAATGGATGCATCGTCGTTGTATGTGCAAGAAGTTTTTGCAGATCAAGGGCCAACGTTAAAGCGTATACAGCCGCGTGCTAAAGGTCGTGCGTATCGCATCAACAAAAAAACAAGCCATATCACAATAATTTTGAATGAACTAAGCGAGAGGTGAACACATGGGTCAAAAAGTAAACCCCCACGGCTTGCGTCTGGGAATTAACAAAGAATGGGATTCCGTGTGGTATGCAGAGAAAGACTTTGCAAAGTTCATTTTGGAAGACCATAAACTTCGTCAGTTCATTAAAGAAAATCTTTCAAACGCAAAAGTTGCGCGTATAACAATTAAGCGTGCTACAGACCGCGTTAAAGTAACACTGCATAGTGCTCAGCCTGGTGTTATCATTGGGCGTAATGGCCAGGCTATTCAAGAGCTTACGGCTAAACTTCAAAAATTGTCAGATTCAAAAGTAGATGTAGAAATTTTTGAAATTAAAAGGCCAGAGGTTAATGCGCAGCTTGTTGCAGAAACAATTGCCAGAGATTTGGAAAACCGTACGGCTTTCCGTCGTGCAATGCGCCAAGCAATGCAACGTGCGATGAAGGCTGGTTCAAGGGGTATTAAAACCATGGTTTCTGGACGTTTGGGCGGCGCAGATATTGCACGTTCTGAGTCTTTCCATGAAGGAACAATTCCATTGCAGACACTACGTGCAGATATAGACTACGGTTTTGCAGAAGCAAAGACCACATATGGCATCCTTGGCGTAAAAGTATGGCTATACAGGGGAGAAGTTATCCCAGGTGCGCCACGTCGCGACAGAGATGAACGTGGTTTTAGAAACAGAAGGGAAGGAGGCACCGGTTATGCTGATGCCAAAAAGGGTAAAAAGACGCAAGCAGTTTCGCGGCCGAATGACAGGCAAGGCGCTCCGCGGCAATAGTATCACTTACGGAACATTCGGATTGGTGGCTCTCGAACCTAGCTGGATAACTGCTAACCAAATCGAAGCATCTCGTATTGTTATAAATCGTACTATGCGCCGCGGCGGTAAAGTATGGATAAAAATTTTTCCAGACAAACCTGTTACAGCAAAACCAGCCGAAACTCGTATGGGTAGCGGTAAAGGCTCTCCGGAGTATTGGGTGGCAGTTGTAAAACCTGGGCGTGTGCTTTTCGAAGTCGCCGGTGTAGACGAAGAAGTCGCCCGTCGCGCACTAAAGCTTGCTTCTTACAAAATGCCTATAAAGTGCAAAGTTGTATCAAAGGTAGAGCTTGACGCAATTCTAGCCGAAGCAGAGGGTATTTCATCTGCAGAAGTTAGCTCATAAAAACAAGGAGGCCGAGGTTAATGAAGTCAGTGAAATACCTAGAGTCCCTTAATGATAAATCCGTGGAAGAGTTGCGTGCCGAACTTGTTAACACAAAAAAGGAACTCTTCAACTTGCGTTTTCAAAACGCAACAAACCAACTTGACAATACGGCACGAATCCGCGAGGTGCGCAAAAACATTGCTAGGATTCAAACAGTAATGACACAGCGCGCAAGGGTTTAGCTTAAGTAATATAACCCACTAGGAGGTAAATCGTGGAGACTCGTAATCTACGCAAAACCCGGGTAGGCCGGGTAGTAAGCGACAAAATGGATAAGACAATTGTGGTGGCGGTAGAGAATCGTGTACGTCACCCCATTATTGGTAAAATTGTAAAACGCACATACAAGTTAAAAGCCCATGATGAATCAAATCAATGTGGCATTGGCGACACAGTGCGTGTAATGGAGACCCGCCCAATATCAAAAGATAAGCGTTGGCGTTTGGTTTCAGTAATCGAAAAAGCGAAATAGGCGCACCAAGAGGAGGCAACAAGCATGATTCAACAAGAAACACGGCTGGCGTCTGCAGACAATTCTGGCGCAAAGGAGTTGTTGTGTATACGCGTGCTTGGCGGCAGTAAGCGCCGTTATGGCAATGTAGGCGACATCATTGTGTGTTCTGTTAAAGACGCAGCCCCTGGCGGTGTAGTTAAAAAAGGCGAAGTTGTAAAGGCAGTCATTGTTCGTACTGTTAAAGGGCTTAGTCGCCCAGATGGTTCTTCCATCCGCTTCGACGAAAACGCCGCTGTTATCATTAAAGATGACAAAACACCACGCGGAACACGTATTTTTGGACCAGTAGCTAGGGAATTGCGTGACAAACAGTTCATGCGTATAGTTTCCCTCGCCCCAGAAGTTCTGTAATTGAGAGAGGTATAAACTATGACATCTACCAAAACAAAACTAAAGCGCGGCGATATGGTTCAAGTAGTAGCAGGCAAGGAAGTTGGCCGTACCGGTCGGATCCTTCAAATAGACCGCGTTAAAAACAAAGTGGTTGTGGAAGGGCTTAATTTACAAACAAAGCATCAAAAGTCCAACCGCGCAAACCAACAAGGTGGTATCACCCGCCGCGAGGCACCGTTTCACACTTCTAATGTTATGTACCTACACAAAGATAAACCAACGCGTCTTGGGTACAAATTGGAAGTTAGTGAGAAGGATGGAAAAAAACAAGTAGTTAAAAAGCGTGTAGCAAAATCTACAGGCGAAGTTATTGATTAATGATTTTAGTAACACAAGGAGGACGCCATGAGTCGGCTTAGAGGCATATACGACAGCGACATTGTCGATGGCATGATGAAGAAATTCAATTACAAGAATAAAATGGCAGTGCCTAAAATCGAGAAAGTAGTTGTAAATATCGGTTTGGGTGAAGCGAAGGAAAATGCCAAGGTTATCGAACATGCCACTGGCGACCTAGCAACAATCACGGGGCAAAAGCCAATAGTTACAAAAGCTAAGAAATCTATTTCTGCTTTTAAACTGCGCGCAGGTATGCCGGTTGGTTGTAAAGTAACCCTTCGCGGAAATAAAATGTATAGTTTTGTAGATAGACTTATCAGTGTAGCAATTCCACGCGTGCGTGACTTCCGCGGCGTAAGCCCAGATGCTTTTGACGGTCGTGGTAACTATACATTGGGCATCAAAGAACAACTTATTTTCCCAGAAATTTCTTTCGACAAAATAGACAAACTCCGGGGTATGGAAGTGGTTTTTGTAACCACCGCTCAAACAGACGAAGAAGCTCGTGAGCTTTTGACTCTATTCGGTATGCCCTTTATCCGTGCCAACTAGGAGGACATTATGGCGAAAAAGTCTTTAATACTAAAATGCCAACGCAAACCCAAGTTTGCAGTTAGGGCATATAATCGTTGCAACATCTGTGGTCGCCCCCACGCAACATTGCGCAAGTATGGCGTTTGTCGTATTTGTTTCCGCGAACTTGCGTACAAGGGTCAAATCCCTGGTGTGCGTAAAGCAAGCTGGTAATTAAATTAGTAGCTAGAATTAGCAAGGAGGAGCACCCATGTTATCTGACCCAATCGGTGATATGCTCACCAGAATACGTAATGCAAACATGGCAAGGCACACAACTGTAGATATGCCATCGTCCAAAATGAAGGAAGCAATTGCTTCTATTTTGGTAAAAGAGGGTTTTGTTAAAAATTATGAAGTGATTGAAAACGGTGTGAAAAAAACAATGCGCATAACCCTCAAGTATGGTCGCAATAAAAACGAAAAAGTCATTGCAGGGCTAAAGCGCATTTCTAAGCCGGGCTTGCGTGTTTACGCAAGTAGCCAGGACTTGCCAAAAGTTCTTAATGGTTTGGGTGTGGCAATTGTTTCAACCAATCAAGGATTGTTAACAGACAAGGAAGCGCGCCTTCAAGGTGTTGGCGGCGAAGTTTTGGCGTTTGTTTGGTAATCTCTATAAAAAATTTAGGAGGTGCAGAACATGTCCAGAATTGGCAAAATGCCAGTTGTCATACCGGCTGGTGTAACAATTAAATTAGCCGAAGACAACAGTCTTACTGTAAAAGGCCCAAAAGGCGAGCTTACACGTAAGTTATCTGCAGATATGAATATCGCACAAGAAGAAGGCCAATTGGTAATAACCAGGCCTAGTGACTTGAAGCGCCATAAGGCTTTGCACGGTCTAACTCGTACGCTGATTAACAATATGGTTGTCGGTGTTACAGAAGGATACATCAAACGCCTTGAGATAAACGGCACAGGATACCGTGCAGTAAAAAATGGTAATAAGCTTACCTTAAGCCTTGGGTATTCTCATCCTGTGGAAATGACCGATCCCGAAGGTATTACTAGTGAAGTGGATGGTACAACAAAAATTGCAATTACAGGCATAGACAAAGAAAAAGTTGGTCAATATGCCGCTAATATACGCGCAAAACGCCCACCGGAGCCTTACAAGGGCAAAGGTGTGAAATATGCAGATGAGCATATTAGACGCAAAGCCGGTAAAACCGGTAAGAAATAAGGACGGTAGGTGAGAGGCATGATAAACAAACCATCGCGTGCAGCAGCGCGCAAGAAACGTCATTACAAGATGCGTCGCAACTTATCGGGTACGGCAGCAAGGCCGCGCTTGACCGTGTTTAAGTCTAATAAATACATCTATGCTCAAATTATAGATGATATAGCTGGCCATACATTGGTAAGTGCTTCAACGTTAGATGTATCATTGCTCAAGGACGGAAATTTGCAGTCGGCATCTAATGTAGAAGCTGCAAAAGCAGTTGGTGCGGCGGTCGCAAAAAAAGCGTTGGACAAAGGTATCGACACTATTGTTTTTGATCGTAGTGGATACATTTATCACGGCAAACTAGCAGCTCTGGCAGACGCAGCCAGGGAAGCCGGTCTAAAGTTCTAAGTTAAGGAGAAGCCTATGAAAAAGATAGACGCAAATGCCTTGGATCTTAAAGACCGGGTAGTTACCATCAATCGTGTAACAAAAGTAGTAAAGGGCGGGCGTACGTTCCGTTTTGCTGCGCTTATTGTTGTTGGTGACGAAAATGGCCATGTAGGACTTGGTTTGGGCAAAGCCAATGAGGTTCCTGAAGCTATTCGCAAGGGTAAAGAGGATGCAAAGAAAAATATCGTTTTCCTAGAGAAAAATGAAAACGATTCACTTTTCCATGAATCTATAGGTCATTTTGGTGCAGCCAAGGTGCTAATGCGCCCAGCACCAGAAGGTACTGGTGTTATTGCTGGCGGTGCTGTTCGTGCAGTACTGGAACTTGCAGGTGTACGTAATGTTGTTACAAAATCTTTGGGTTCTAATAACAAGCACAATGTGGTTAAGGCAACACTAGCAGGTCTTACGCAGATGAGAACCCCTGCAACAGTAGCGCGGTTAAGGGGAAAAACTGTGGAAGAGTTATATGAAGTGAGGAATTCGTAATGGCTAACTTGAAGATTACTTTGGTACGCTCTCCAATTGGCTCTAAGCCTAAACATAGGGCAACGATTGCAGCCTTAGGATTGCGTAAAATGCAAGCATCAGTTGTGCAAAAAGATAATGACGCCATTCGCGGCATGATTCATCATGTAAAGCATTTGGTTAAAGTTGAAGAAGCATAAATAAGGAGTGATGGCCATGAAACTAGGGGAACTGAAGCCAGCTGAAGGTTCAACATCAAAGGCTTGGCGCCGCGGTCGTGGACACGGCTCTGGTAATGGTAAAACATCTGGTCGTGGGCACAAAGGTCAACGTTCGCGTTCGGGTAGTGGTGGTAAGGTAGGTTTTGAGGGTGGGCAGATGCCTTTGTATCGTCGTCTTCCAAAACGTGGCTTTACTTGCCGTAATACTAAGGAAATTGTAGCCATTAACGTGCAGCTGCTCAATGTTTTTGAAGATGGCGACACAGTAGATATTGCAGCACTAAAACAAAAAGGCTTGGTATCTAACCCGCGTGATGGCGTTAAAATTTTAGGTAACGGTTCTGTTGACAAAAAGTTGACGGTTAAAGTGAATTATTTTAGCCAAACCGCTGTCGAAAAAATCCAGTCTGCGGGTGGAAAAGCAGAGGTGGTATAGGTGTTTAAGATATTCGCTAATGCTTGGCGCGTAGAAGACATTCGTAAAAAGTTATTATTTATATTTTTGCTGTTGTTAATATTCCGCTTTGGTTCTGCTATTCCATTGCCTGGTATAGACTTGCAGATGTTATATTATGCAAGAGGCGGCGGTGGCGTTTTTGCTGGTGGTGGCGACGCTGTTATGACAATGTTTGCCCTTATCACTGGCGGGGGAATTGGTTCGCTTTTTGCAATGGGTATTGCCCCATACATTACAGCGTCTATCATCATGCAACTATTAACTTATGCGATTCCTCAGCTTTCGGAGCTTAAAAAGGAAGGCGAAGACGGCAATAAAAAGATTCAAAAGTATACACGTTACTTGGCAGTTGTACTTGCCGCAGGGCAAGCAGCTGCAATGATATTTTCGTACACAAATTTTAATCAGACGGGTATAAGTTTGTTCCGTGCAGAGCATCAAAATATATTTGTGTATGTAATAGCAACAATAGCTATGATGTCGGGTACAATTTTCATCATGTGGTTGGCAGAGCTGATTACCGAAAAAGGAATTGGCCAAGGTGCTTCCTTCCTAATTTTCGCTAATATTTTAGCGGCGTTGCCGGCAACTGCTATGACGATGTGGGTGCTTATAACAGGTGAGAATGTAGTTTCTGGTGTTGCGCAGGTTGTAATTATGTTGATTTCACTACTCGTTATGATAGTTGTTGTAATATTTGTGCATGAAGGTGAACGACGTATTCCTGTGCAGTATGCAAGGCGTGCCGGCGGTACTGGGCGTGGTAGTAATATGCATGGCAACCATAATTCGCACTTGCCAATTAAAGTAAACATGGCAGGCGTGTTGTCAATCATTTTTGCAATGTCGCTACTACAATTCCCGGCTATGATTGCAAACTTTATCCCACGCGCTGCTGGTGCAGAAGAGTTTTTCATTATTCGTATTTTAAGCTGGCATCATTGGTTTGGTGCGATATTGTATGTGGTATTGATATTTATGTTTACACATTTTTATACGTCTTTTGCAGTTAACCCGCGCGAGATGGCGCAAAATATGAAAAACAATGGCGGATTTATTCCTGGAATTAGACCGGGTGCGCCCACCAGTGAGTTTATTCAAACTACGGTAAACAGACTATCCTGGATTGGTGCCGTATTCTATGCGCTAATTGCCATTACACCAATTATTTTGGAAATTATCTTCCCTGCATTGCAAGGGCTAGGTTTTGGTGGTACATCGCTTTTGATTGCAACAGGTGTTGCACTGGAGTTTGTTAAACAATTGGAGTCTCAACTGCTGATGCGCCATTATAAAGGTTTCCTTGATTAAGATGCTTATATGGGTATAGTTATCAAGAACGAGAACCAAATCGAAATAATGCGCCGTGCAAGTGTAATATGTGCAAAAACTCATGAGTTGCTGGCTGGCTACATAACGCCAGGAATCACAACACAAGAGTTAGATAAAATAGCGTATGACTATATTTTGTCGCAGGGGGCGAAGCCTTCGTTCCTTGGATATAAAGGTTACCCGGCTACGACCTGTATAAGTATAAACAATGAAGTGATACATGGCATCCCGGGTATACGACAATTGAAACGCGGCGATATTGTTAGTATTGATATTGGTGTGTGTTACAATCATTTCCATGGCGATGCTGCGCGTACTCATGCGGTAGGTGATGTAAGTGACGAACATCGTAGGTTGATTAGTGCCGCAGAAGCCGCATTTTTTGCCGGAATGGAGTTCGCTAAATCAGGCTGCCATCTGCACGATATATCTGCTGCGATAGGTGACTATGTGGAGGCACAGGGCTTTAGTGTGGTAGAAGAATGGTGCGGGCATGGGATAGGGCGTAGGCTTCACGAAGACCCGCAAATACCCCATATAAGGCAAGAAAAGCGCGGTTCACGTTTGGAACGCGGGATGACACTGGCTATCGAACCTATGATAAATGTGGGTTTGGGTCAAACAATTATTTGCGACGATGCTTGGACAGTAGTAACAAAAGACGGCAAGTACTCTGCCCATTATGAAAACACGATACTGATTACGGACGGCGAGCCGGATATTTTAACATTATGCGGGTAGGTCAGATAGTAATTTCTAAGCAAGGACGCGACAAAGGTAATAGTTTTGTCGTAATAGACTTGCAAGGACAGTATTTGTATCTAGTGGATGGAAAATTGCGAACTTTAAGCAGGCCAAAGAAAAAGAAGGTGAAGCACGTGCAACCTACTAACTCTATTGCCAACATGACGACAGACGGACGCGCTTTGCAGGATGCAGATATTCGCAAACAATTAATGAAACTTTCTCGTTAGGGAGGTAGTCGCGTTGTCTAAAGACGATGTTATTGAGGTAGAGGGTAGAGTTATAGAAAAATTGCCCAACGCCACGTTTCAAGTAAAACTAGAAAATGGGCATGTAATTCTTGCGCATATTTCTGGTAAATTACGTATGAACTTCATTCGCATAATCCCTGGTGATAAGGTGCTGATAGAGATGTCGCCCTACGATTTAACCAAAGGGCGCATTGTGTGGAGAGATAAATAATAAAAATAGCTTCACCAAACAGTAAGGAGATGGAACCAATGAAAGTTAGACCATCAGTGAAACCAATGTGCGAAAAATGCAAGATTATACGTCGCAAACGCGCACTAAGGGTTATTTGTGAAAACCCAAAGCATAAACAAAGACAGGGTTAATAGGAGGATTTTATGGCACGTATTGCAGGCGTTGATTTGCCCAGAGAAAAACGGGTCGAAATTGGCCTAACCTATATTTATGGTATTGGCCGAAGCAGCTCTAGCCGCATTTTGGCAGAGGCGGGCGTTAGCCCAGACACTCGCGTTCGCGACTTGACAGATGACGAAGCAAATCGTATCCGTGGGGTTGTCGAAAATTCGCAAGTGGTAGAAGGTGACTTGCGCCGCGAAGTAGCACTCAACATTAAAAGACTGGTAGAAATCGGTTGCTATCGTGGTATACGTCACCGTAAAAGCCTACCTGTACGCGGTCAACGCACTCGCACAAATGCCCGTACCCGCAAAGGTAAGGTCAAAACAGTTGCTAACAAGAAGAAGTAGTTGGAGGGACATAAATGCCAAAAAAGCAAGTTAAGCGCACGGCTGCAACACGCCGTAGACGCGATAGGAAATTTGTGGATCGCGGTCAAGTGCATATTCAATCATCCTTTAACAATACCATTGTCACAATCACCGATGCCACCGGCAATGCTTTGAGTTGGGCAAGTGCCGGGCAGCTTGGTTTCCGTGGTAGCCGTAAATCTACACCTTATGCCGCTCAAATGGCAGCAGACACAGCATGTAGTGCTGCTAAGGAGTATGGTTTAAAAGCGGTTGAAGTATTTGTAAACGGCCCTGGAAGTGGACGCGAGGCTGCTATTCGTGCGCTGCAAGCAGCAGGTCTGGAAGTTACTCTTATCAAAGATGTAACGCCAGTACCGCATAATGGTTGCAGACCGCCCAAGCGTAGAAGAGTTTGAGGAGGCATTAGATTATGGCAAGATATATTGGTCCAGTTTGTAGACGCTGTCGTAGAGAGGGCGAAAAATTGTTCCTTAAAGGCGAGAGATGTTCTAAAGGTAGTTGCGCAATAAACAAACGCCCACATGCTCCTGGTCAACATGGTGCAGCGAGTGCGCGCAAAAAATTGTCTGAATACGGTATACAAACTCGTGAAAAACAAAAATGTAAGCGTATATATGGCGTACTGGAAGGCCAATTCCGTAAATATTACGAAATTGCAGACCGCACAGTAGGCATCACAGGTGAAAACCTTATCCGGCTTCTGGAAATGCGCCTTGATAACGTTGTTTACAGGCTTGGTTTGGGTCGTTCGCGTACCGAGGCACGTCAAGTAGTACGTCACAATTTAATTACTGTTAATGGTAAGAGAGTAAATATACCATCATACCAAGTTAAAATTGGCGACGTAATTCAAGTTGCAGACAAGTCTAAGAACCTTACACGTTTTAAGGATATAGTGGAAGTTTCTGCTGGGCGTAGCGTGCCAGAGTGGCTTACAGCCGACTCTGAGAATTTGCGTGGCACAGTAAGCTCTAAACCAACTCGCGAACAAGTGATGATTCCTGTGCGCGAAACTCTAATTATAGAGTTGTACTCGAAGTAATTTGTAAATGGAGAGGTTGGAATCAGAGTGCTTGAAATTGTAAAACCTCGTATAGAGATAGATGATGCAAAGGGCAATTATTATGGGCGCTTTATTGTTGATCAATTAAAACGTGGCTTTGGTACAACTATGGGAAATGCTTTAAGGCGCGTTTTGTTGTCTAGTTTGCCTGGTGCTGCCGTTAGCAATATTCGCGTGGATGGCATCTTGCATGAGTTTAGTCATTTGCCTGGCGTTAAAGAGGATATGACAGAAATTATCCTTAACCTAAAAGCGCTTTGTTTACGCCACACTGGCGAAAATCAAGACCCTAAAGAACAAAACATTGCAGTCATTGACGCAAAAGGTGAATGTGTTGTTCTTGCTGGGGATATCAAGTTTGATGCAGATGTAGAAGTGCTTAATCCGGAGCTTGTTATTGCGACTCTTGATAATGCAGATTCAAAGCTTTTTATAGAGATGAGCATTAAAAAAGGACATGGCTACGTTGGTGCAGACAAAAATAAATCAGATGATCAACCAATTGGCTTAATTCCGATAGATTCGCTGTTTACGCCTGTACGTAAGGTAAATTTTTCTGTTGAACCAACCCGTGTGGGTAATGTTACAGATTACGATAAGCTAACAATGGAAGTGTGGACAAACGGTACAATTAGTCCGAAAGATGCAATTTGTTTGGGCGCAAGAATTCTTACCGAGCATTTCAATTTGTTTGTTGACCTTTCTGATAGCGCAAAAGCTGCAGAAATTATGATCGAACGCGAAGATGGCTTGAAAGAGAAAATGCTTGAAATGAGCATCGAAGAGCTAGACTTGTCTGTGCGTTCGTATAACTGCCTAAAACGTGCTGGTATTAACACGGTAGAGGATTTGGCGAATAAGACCGAAGAGGATATGATGAAGGTGCGTAACCTTGGTCGCAAATCCTTGGAGGAAGTTTTAAACAAGATGGAAGATTTGGGGCTTGCCTTAAATCAGTCGTCTAATGAAGATGACTAAGACGCTTTAGGCCTGAAACTACTGGCCTACTACACGAAAGTGTAGCGAGGGGTTTTGTAATTTATAAAGCGCAGCCCCACTAAAAATAAGGAGAGATATCATGCCTGGATACAGAAAGCTTGGCCGCACATCTAGCCAGCGCAAGGCAATGCTTCGTGCATTGGCGACGCAACTTATTCACCACGGTAAAATTATTACAACAGAAACACGCGCAAAAGAAGTGAGGCGCATAGCAGAAAAGCTGATAACCCTCGCCGTTAAAGAGCAAGACAATTACGAAATGGTCACTGTAACAGCAAAAGTTCCCAAAAGGGACGACAAAGGCAAACGTGTTAAAGAGGAACAAAACGGCAAAAAAGTTACAGTGTATGACCAAATAGAACGCGAAATAAAAAAAGACAAGCCAACCCGTTTGGCCGCCCGCCGTACGATTTTGAGCGTATTGTACCCCGTTACAGAAACACCTGTGGGCGCAATTGTGAAAACCCCGGTTGGCAAAAAGCGTAACCGTAGCGAGTCTAAGCCATTAGACCTTGCAAACCTTATGTTTGAAAAATGGGCACCAAAATATACAGGACGCAACGGCGGTTATACCCGTATGGTAAAAATGGGACCGCGCCGCGGCGATGCTGCCGAAATGGTATTGCTAGAACTTATATAAACTATTGACACCGCAAACAGGAAACTGTTTGCGGTTTTTTTGACATGGTACATAGGAGTGTGTTTATGAAGAGAATAGCTTTCTGTTTAATAGGTACACTTGTGGCACTGGTATTTTCGGGTTGTTTAAGGCGTGGTGTAGTGGACGAATGTAATGAGGTGCTGGAAACAATATTAATACAAGAACCGCTATACGACCCCGTTGTGGAAGAGGATGTATATGACAAGGAAGTGGAATACGCGTATGTATCACTTAGGAACGTTACTAAATGGCCACGCCCATCGCGCTTGCTTGTTCCTGTCGCGGGTGTTGTAACAAGTTTTTATGGACCTATGGCAGAAGACGGCACTGTGCCTTGGTATATCGAGTGGTTTGAAATTGAAATAGAAAAAGATGACGGAACACCTGCGATTATTATCGGGTTGCACGATACAGGATTTATATTTGGTAGTAGGCTTGAGTCGGGAATGGAAGTTGTGGCGTATATTGCATATGATTCCCCTGTTTTTGTTAATGAGATTCCGATGTATGTAGCTACCGCTATTGTTGCAGGTATGCCGTCGGGGAGTAATGTTACAGTTTATGCGACGGTTGCAGACTATAACACAGATTACTTTCCCTTTGTGGTTACAGATGAAACAGATGTAGCCCATGTAGAGTGGCATCGCGAACATAGTATGCTGTCGCGGTCGATAGACAACGAGGATTTTGCTTTTGGGCGTTGGTTTGCCGGGCAGGAGGATTTTTACGATTCGCCGGTAGTGGTGATATATGACACAACCTATGACGGTTTGCCCATTGCAAGCCGTATAGTGGTATTACGACATGACTTTCCGTTCCCCAATTGGGAAGTAGTTAAACCCGACCAGTATATGTCACTAGCGTTTATGAACCACATCTTCCCGACTGACGCTTTCGAGGTTTTACCCTTGCCCATATATGTAAACGGTGTAGAAATTGACGCGCCGCCACCAATACTGGCCGCAGACGGCACTACCATTTTAGTGCCTTTTAGGTCGATATTTGCGGCGGGGATAGGTTTTGGAAACTACGCGTTTTTAACAAATGACGGGCGGTTACGGTTTGGTGGCGGTGGCGGTGGTTCTGAAAATAGCCATTGGCAGGTTGGACGAGCGTCTATAAATGGTATGGGTTGGAGTTCACGCATGTGTTCGCCGCCGATAATAGTGGGCGGGGTTATTTATGTACCGTTTATTTCGGCTATTGGACAATCGCCATTTGCGGGGATATGGCCTTTTGAAGATAGGATATATGCGTTTGGTGAAAGATACCCTTTGGGGACATGGGTGGGGCATAGAGAATGGTGGTCTGAAGACCCACTTACGGCCGAGGAACTTGCAGAATTTCCTATTGCGGTAAATGGTGTTAAGGTTGATGCCCCTCCTGCTATTTTTCATCCCGAACATCGTGGCTTGATTCTAGTGCCGTTTAGGCCAATTTTTGAAGCGTTAGGTTATTATATTGCAGCGGAAGATGAGGATTGGTTTTTATTCCGTAATGATTTGGCAGAAGAAGAGTGGCTGAGAGTGCATCATGTTGTGGATGGCGAAATTTATATAGCATTGCAGCACTACTGGTTGCCCTTTGGACTCCGCAGCATAATTCGCGATGGGCAAATTTTGATAGCCAGGTGGTAAAATCAATTTATTTTTTAAAGGAGATACGAACGTGAAACCAAAAATAGCACTGACATTTGACGACGGGCCAAGCGAATTTACAACGCGCATTTTAGACACATTAGAAAAACACAACGCCCGCGCTAGTTTTTTTGTAATCGGCAGCAAAGTGGAAGAAGGCGCGGACATTATTAAACGCGCCGCAGGAATGGGCAGCGAAATAATTTCGCATTCGTGGTCGCATTGCAGGGGACCAAACCTTTCGCAACTTTCCCCAGCCGAAATGAGGGAAGAATTGCTTAACACCCATGCCGCGATAGAGCGTGTGGTGGGTTTTTCTCCTGCTATGTTTCGCCCGCCGTATGGCGCGGTTAGCGACAACCTGAAAAATGTAGCGGCAGAGCTGGGGCTGTCGATTATCCTGTGGCGGGTGGACTCTTGGGATTGGAAAAGTAAAAACGCCGACAGCGTTTATGACGAAATATTTGAAAATGTGAGCGACGGCGCGGTTATCCTTTGCCACGATATACACGAAACAACAGCTGACGCAATGGAACGCGTTATTCCTGACCTGTTGGAAAAATACGAAATGGTAACAGTTTCGGAATTGATGCAACGCGACGGCTTTACACCGGGCGCACGTGTTGTGTATCCGCTAGGGAATATTAAATATGAGGATTAAACGCAGGAGTGAATGAGTGATGAACGAATTCCAATTTAACGATTTTCTTACTTTCCTTAGCGACGCGGCAAGTGATTGTGTGGATTTTTTCTTAAACATACACGGCAAGCTAACGCAAATGGGTTGCAAAGTTAAAATGACATCCACCAAGGCGCACCCGTACCAGCTTGCGTACACCATGCCCAACTCCAGAAAAGGTATATTAAACTTTTACCTACGCAAAAAAGGGCTTCGCATGCGCATAACCGTAGTTAATGCAGATAATCACGCACATTGGCTAAACAGCTTGCCTGCGCATATGGTAAACCAGATTAGTAAAAAGAACACTTGCGTAAAGCTGACGGAAAATTGCGAGTGCTTGGACACTTGCATGGGTTTTGATTTTTATATAAACGAAAACCATTTTCAAAAATGCCGTTTTTACTGTTTCCAATTTGATGTGGATGCCGAAAGTATGCCGTATTTTTATGCATTGCTGGAAGGCGAGTTGATGGCGCGAGAACAAAAAGGACATATGGAGGAGAAATAATGGAAATCACAATTCGCAAGGCATTACCCGAAGACGCCCACACCTACGCACTTTGTGGCATTTCTTGCTGGCAAACAGCATACAGGGGCATTATTCCCGACGCATATTTAGATAATATGCCGACAGAAATAGAGCAACGGACAGAAAATTTTAGACAGGCTTTTACAGACCCCGGCAATGTTCATTCCTATTGTGTTATGCACGGCGAAAACATGGTAGGTTTTATTACGATTGATATCATTCACGCCAATATATGGGCAATTTATTTAATTGAAGAATTTTGCGGTAAAGGGTATGGCAAAAGATTATTAGATTTTGCTGTAAATGAACTGGAACGCGAGGGACATTACGAAATATACCTTTGGGTGCTTGAGGATAACGTGAGGGCAAGACGGTTTTATGAAAAAAATAATTTCTACGTTGATGGCACGACACGGGTGGTTGATAGATATGGCGGTGTGCCGCTGGTGCAAGTAAAATATGTAAGGAATTAACAACGACCCAGAGGTGACCCCATGAACATTTTAGACATTATCATTTTTGCAATCATTGCCTTGTGTGCGTTTATCGGTTTCCGTAAGGGGCTAATACGCACGTTGTACAGGCTTATATCATTCTTTGCCGCTGTTATTATTGCGCGGCAATTGTACCCGTATGTTGCGCGGTGGTTGCGCGGTACGGCGTTGTTCCCAACCCTGCGCGACAGCATATCCAATGCGCTGGACTTAGACGCGTTAATTTACGAAACGGTTGCACCGCGCACGGCAGAGGTTATCGACAATTTGCCGCTGCCGCAGACCATTCAAAATTTGCTGCACAATAACTACACGCCCGCAATGCGCGAAGTTTTGCAAGCGTCAACCATAGAGGATTATATCGCCGGCTTTTTTGCAAGCATGATAATAAACGGCATTGCCATTGTTGTTGTGTTTGTGCTGGCAATGATATTGCTTGCGTTGGTTGGCAGTTTACTGGACATTGTAAGCCGCTTGCCTGTAATACGCACGTTTAATCGCATTGGCGGGTTTTTGTTTGGGCTTTTGATTGGCAGTATTTTTGTGTGGGTTGCACTGATTATTGTATTGTTTGCGCTGGCGGCAAACCCCACAGTTTCGGAATTGATAGAAGGGTCATGGGTGGTACACAGGTTGTTTGAATCGTCTGTGCAGCGCTTGGCGGAGGTGTGATATGAAGGTAATGATATTTTTGTTATGCAACGCTGTTTTTGCGGTACTGGTTGGCGTGTTGTGGGTTGCCCCTACATGGCGCGAAGTTTCTGCCATGCAAAACCATACCGCTCGTCTGGAAGTGGCGATAGACGCCGGGCAGCAACTGGCGGCAAACTATGCAGATTTGTTACATGAAATTGAACTGCTGGCGAAAAACCGCAGTTTTGTGAGCTATCACGAAATGGCCGATGTTCTTTCTTATATAAATGGTTTGGCGACGGCAAATAATTTAGCAGAACTATCGTTTCATGCAGGCGAGCCTGTAATGGTAGACAGGTACGGACTGGACATTATCACGCTAAGCATTAGGCTACAGAACGAGGGCAGCGCGGCGGATATTTTGGGCTTTCTCTACGACTTGGAACGTACGCCTGTGATGGCTGTAACTGCAAACATGGAATGGCTGGACAATTCCCGTGTGCGGTTGTTTGCAGAGCTTTTATTGGTTTCTTATTTAGAGGTTGAGCCGTGGTAAATTTGGATTACGCATCGCACACGCCTGCGGACGAGCGCGTGCTTGCCGAGTTTTGCCGTGTAGAACGCCATTTCCCGGGAAATGTTATGGCTGCACATGCACTTGGTTGCGCAGCCATGGCAGAAATGCAGCGTGCTACAAGCGGCATTGCAAATTTGCTGGGTGTAAAACCGCAGGAAATTATTTTTACGTCTGGCGCAAGCGAAGCAAATAACCTTGCGATTAAGGGCATAGCGCGTGCGTATGGGCATGTTGGGCGGCATATACTTTCCACCTGCTTAGAGCATCCGTCTGTTAGCGGAACACTGGCGGTGCTTGGGCAGGCGGGATACGAAATAGAGTTGCTTAAAATCTTGCCAAATGGCATGGTTGACCTTACGCATTTGCAATCGGCATTGCGGAGCGACACGGTGCTGGTTTGCATTAGCGCGGTGGACAGCGAGTTAGGTGTTGTGCAGCCGATAAATGCAATTGCAGAAATAGTGGCGGCATTCCCCAATTGCCACTTGCATATAGACGCAGCACAGGCAGTTGGTAAAGTTGAAACTCCTGTTGCCGGGTCAACTTTTTGTTTTTCTCCGCACAAATTTTATGGGTTGTGTGGGGTAGGGGTGCTGGTAAAACGCGAGAATGTTGTACTAGAGCCACTGATACACGGCGGTGCAAGCACAACTATTTACCGCAGCGGTACGCCCGCGCTTGCGCTGGCTGCGGCAGGCTATACCGCGCTGCAATTGGCATTGGACCAATTAGAAACCCGCTATAAATATGTAGAAACCCTGCGTAATCATGTTGCGGAAGGGCTGCAAAAGTACAAAAATGTACACATCAATACCCCGCTTACAAATGCCAGCCCGTATATATTAAATGCAAGCATTGACGATATAAGGGGTGTGGCGTTTCAAGAAGCAATGAACCGCAGAGGGGTTTGTATTTCTGTAAAGTCGGCATGTTCTACCGACACTGCGCCATCGCGCCCAGTGATGGCGGTTAGCCGTGATAAAAAGAGGGCGTTAAATGCGTGGCGGGTAAGTTTTAGCCATTTGACTACGATGGCGGAAGTAGAGCGGTTTTTGCATGCGATAGAGGAAGTTGTTTGACTAGAGTAACAAAAAGGCTGTCCTGTTAGCATTTGTGCGTGCTAACAGGACAGCTTTATAATAGCTGTAAAACCATATTAAAGTCATCTGGCATTTCTGTGCATTGTGCAATTTTATTTAGCCGCTTGGTATTACATTTACAACATATATGAATAATTTGATATCCCTTTTTGCTGTTGTATATAATACCTGTTGGTGCCATAAGTCCATTACATAAACTTTGCCTATCACCGATATTGTCATCTACATGCAAAGAATATAAACAAAACGGACAATGATTTCTATAGCTGCCGTTTGTTAATGCCACTACTCGCTTGCCACAATTTTGGCAAGTAAAATTTGTATTTTCACTTTTTCTGCTCACACCGAGCCTCCTCATATTTGAACTTTCAAATACGAAAAGGCGGGGTTCTGTTTGTTTTTGGATTACTCCTATCGGGCTTAAATAGGGTAGGGACTAATTTTCCGCTGTTCTCTTGAAACAGCGAATACTTCTGCCTCCTGCTTCAAAAAGGCTTATTTCATCCTTTTATCCGAACTGCTCCCAATTTTTATCTGTATTGGGCAATGTATCACGGGCGTCAACCCATCATCCAGCAGTAAGTGTACACCTACGTCACCGACTTTGGCATCATCCCCCGTTAGTATGTGAGATTACAAATATTGCAAGCTTCAAACATTTCAACTCCTATCTAAATAAATAAACAACTGCAATTATAGCATGTAAGCGCGTAAATATGAAAGCAAGCGTTTTTTGTTATTTGTTCCAACGCTTAAATGCGCGAACATATGTGCCGGCTGTAGGGTTTCACGAACATATGGACGGATATAGTATCAAAACTGTACAGAATGAGACTGATATCAGGTCTTTTTCGTGATGAACAATTCGTGAAAATGCACAAAATTACGCTGTGGCAACCCTACCGCAATTTATTGGGGTACGCGTGACTTGCGATTGCAAGCATGTCTTCTTCGCAAATGCTCATACCGTTGATGGACAGGGCTTCCTCTTCTTTGCCACAAAACACACATTTGGGTACATATTTTGTGTCCAATTCAAGCAGCATACTGCCTTCCGACACATTAACCTCTACCAACAGCTTGTCGCGGTATCCCCAGCCAAGTGTTGCTGTAAAGCCTTTTGGCAGTGTTAGCACGCCAAGCTCGTCCATTTGTAAATTGCCATTTTCGTTGCTAAAAAGCTCGATGGTTTTGTGGCGGAAGTTTACAATTGCTGTCAAACGCTGGCCTGCTTCCCAACCAACTTGGCTGGTTAGCTTACGTGGTAGGACTGCGCGCCCCTGGTCGTCTAGTGTTCTAATTTTTTGATTTTCCATCTGGAAAACCTCCTTATGGTTTTTTTGGAATGAGTCCCTTTTTGACGTTGGATTGCATCAAGCCTACACAATATAATGGATTTTAACAAACTTTTAAATCTTGGTCAATAACCATGTTTTGTGACAATATCTGGCAGTAGTGTGTCAGCGAGTTGTCTGTTATAATGCCGGCAGAAGCTGATTTTTGTTGCCCGTCATTCCGGGCTTGACCCGGAATCTAGCCATATAAAACAAGTCAGCTAGATCCCGGATCAAGTCCGGGATGACGAAGTAAAGTATGGCGGACTTTTGTCTTAAAAAGGGGTTTTGCAAATGAATAAAGACACTAAGGAAATATTACTTAACGAATATTTCGCATCAAAAGATAGAAGTGAACAAAAGCAAGACAGGCTAATTACCAAATTAGAAAAGCATATTGCTAAAGAACCCGATACAGAGTTGTTACTTGCTTTGCTAGATTTAAAGACAATTAATGCTAATATTAGCCAACAGAGTTTTGCAGACCGTTGTGCTATCGCGCTGCCTATCTTTGAGGAATTAGAGAACGCCTTGGAATGGGGTTATCTTCAGTTGCATGTGTTGTCTGTTGTCATTGCAAACCATCCCGATTTCAACAAAACCCTCTGGTTCTTCCAAAAAGCAGTGGATACCATAAACCACAAATATGCGGACACTCCCGGGTTCAAAAGCATTGCTACGTCATTACATTACAATTTCACAGTCAGAATCCTACGCGCAAAATACAAAGACCCCAATGTTGACAATAAAAAGCTAAAAGCTTTATTTGAACACTCCTACAACCATGTTATGGACGTTTGCGTACGCCACGACCTGCCACTACAATACACCCTGCAAGTCATACGTGGCGTTTTTAACAACAAGATAGAACTTATCGAACAAGGTCTAGCCAAACTCAAAGAACTTGGCGAAAAGCAGCGATACGCCAATGCCAAAAGCGAAATTGTAGAGTTCCTTTGGTATATGAATGACATCAGCAAAGAGTTGACAAGTTTCGTAATAGGCTACCAAATCCGCAAACGGCGCAAAGAAATGAACATGGACGCCTTCGACCTTGCTATCGAACTGGACACAGACGATAATGCAATAATGTCGATAGAGCGTGGCGACGATGGTGTTTCTATATATCGTTTAATCAAACTCGCCAAAATATTGAAAGTGAATATGAGCTACTTTTTTGGCGACGAGGGCGGCAAAAGCGAAGACACAAACTCGTTTGCAACCAAAATTAACATATATATGGGTGGCGCCACAGAATCTGATAAAGAATTTGTGCTTAATCACGCAAAAATGTATATGGAAAGCAAATACCCAAACCGCGGCAAAAAGAAATAAACCATCGGGTGCTTTACAACCACGCATATAAAGCCTATAATATAGATACAATAAAAAAGAGAGACGCTGAGAACGTCCCTCTGGGCACTTAACCGCTGTAAAGGCGGCAGGCTTGCCAACAATACTATTTAATTAAAAGTAGTCAGCTATCCTTTTGTCCGAAGGGCTGGCTACTTTTTTGTATTTTTCGTTTCGATATATACAAGCAGAGCCAGTAGAAACAAGCCTGCATGAAATAATATAGTAAGCGTTTCGTATACCGTCATGGCATCACCCCCCTTCTGGTTAGGTTTTTCAACCTTTTCCATTAGGTTGGCAAGCCTACAAAAAAGCCACCCTTACGCACAAGTGCTTGTTTCAATTATAAATGTATATCTCCGGTAAGTCAAACAAATGTACGAATTTAAACATATCCAGTTAAAGAAATAAACCACTAGGTGCTTTACAACCACGCATATAAAGCCTATAATATAGATACAATAAAAAAGAGAGACGCTGAGAACGTCCCTCTGGGCACAGCCGCTAAAAAGGCGGTGGGCTTGCTTTAAATCGTAATACTATAAAGATAACCGGCTATACCCTCGGCGAAAAGGGGTCGGTTATTTTTTTCTTTTAAGATGCCTAACAAGTAGGATTACAAGCGTAATTATTGCAACAACCAGCGAGCCGAATGTTAACATAATCATAATCGCTTCAAACGTCGTCATGGCATATCACCTCCTTTCGGGTAGATTACAATTACCCTCCATGGAAGCAAGCCTTAAAACAAAAAAGTCCGTATCGTCCTTTTGTTCGAAATGCAAGCAGTTTTACATACTAATTTTTACCCACCAAGGAGCCTCCCATGCCAAAAGACCTTACCCCAATCCAACTGATAGAACGCAGCATCCACAAAAAATTCCGCAAGTCCATTTGGAAGCCGTTTGTCACAGGCATACAACGCTACCAGCTTATCCAAGAAGGCGATAGTATCGCCATATGTATTTCCGGCGGCAAGGATTCTATGATCATGGCAAAGCTGATGCAGGCGTTGCACCGCCATAGCAACTTCCCGTTCGATATAAAATTTGTGGTAATGAACCCCGGCTATAACGAAATTAATCTGCAGCGTGTGGTTTCCAACGCGGCAAAGCTAGAAATCCCAATACAAATTTTTGAATCCAACATATTTGATGTGGTAACAGATACCGACCGTTCGCCGTGTTACCTGTGCGCCAGAATGCGCCGCGGTTTTTTGTATGCGTACGCGCAAAAAATTGGGTGCAATAAAATCGCGCTGGGGCATCATTTTAACGATGTGGTAGAAACCACGCTAATGGGAATGCTATTTGGCGCGCAAGTGCAAACCATGATGCCAAAACTACGCAGCAAAAACTTCCCGGGGTTGGAACTGATACGCCCTATGTACTGCGTACACGAAGACGCAATTATCGCGTGGAAGAATTACAACGCCCTAGAGTTTATACAATGCGCCTGCCCACTTGCAGAAAGTTGCAATGTGCTTGATGCAAGCGGCGGGGTGTCTAAGCGGGCAGAAGTTAAGGCACTGTTAAAAAATTTAAAACGCGACAATAAAGATGTAGAGAAAAGCATTTTCCAAAGTATACACTGCGTAAATTTAGACACGATAATTGGGTATAAGCTGGACGATAAGGAATACGATTTTTTAGACAAGTATTAATTAAATGATTAGCAAACTTTTCTGCAAACGTGCCGTATATCATTTTAGAAGTGAGTAATTAAACCACTAGGAGATGATTATATGCAATGCAGAACCCACCCAACAAAATCGGCAGCGCAAACATGTAACCACTGCGGTAGCTGGCTATGCGACGATTGCATAGTAGGCTACAATGGCAGGCAGTTTTGCCGCCCGTGCCATGCCTTAATCCAGGCACAAAACCAACCAGACGCACCACCGCCACCACCAAAGTTTACAATGCCGCCATTTGGTTACAACAAAATAAGCGGCGGGCTATTGTTCTTCTTTTCGCTCTTCTTCCCGCCTGGCGCAAACTACATGTACATGGGGCTAATGAAGCGTGGGCTTGCAACAATGGCCAGTTTCTTCCTTATTATATTTCTCATTATTCATAGCTCTATGCCGCTTACGATATTGCTTGGGCTATCGCTTCCGGTATTTGTTATCACCAGCATATTTGACGGATTTAACGTGCGCCGCCGCATAAACATGGGCGAAACCGTAAAAGACGACCTTGGCGAAATTTTAAACAGCATCTTGCGTAATAAATTTTTATGTACGTTTATACTTGTTGTTATCGCTATTATTGTTATCACCAGCGTTTTGGGCTTTGCAATCACTATTATTACACGCCTGCTACCATTGATTGTTGTTGGGCTTGGTGTATATTTAATATTAAAAAGCCGCAAGAAATCGTAGGCAGATACGTAAGAGGTGCTTTACAAGAAGCGCAAATATTGATATGATACACCCTGTTAGCTGGGCGGTTAACTCAGCTGATAGAGTGCCACCTTGACGTGGTGGAAGTCGTGGGTTTGAGTCCCTCACCGCCCATAGTTGGATATGGAGTATATGCAAAAGCCCCGGTTACCCGGGGCTTTTAAAATTGTTCAAAAGAATATTATTGCGGCACCGTTACATTATGGATATAGTGTACAAGCAAGTTGTGGGCGGTGTTCGGCTGAATCCTAGAAAGGTTTAGGGTGAAGCCTATGACCATGTTTGAAGTTATGTATTTGCTTCTTACTGCCATGCTAGTATTTTTAGCATGGTTGGCATATCGAAACACAAAAAAATAGCCGCCCTCGGATAAGGTATCGGCTATCTCCGTTAGTTAATTACTTTTAATTATTCGGATTCGGTCACGCCGTTCCCAACTTGTAAAGATGGGTGCTACAACACTCATCTTTTTTAGTATACGCGTATAGCGCATATGCTATACACATATTTTACAACTGGTGTGTTGCCTTGTCAATATTTTTAACATATCTCCAACCCCGCCTCTTTCCGAATTTCCGCATTCGCATCCGTTTCGCTTATAATCTGCAACCTTTCGCGAATTTCATTATCCATATAGGCCTTAATGCCCTTAACCGCACCAAGGCGTACATAATTATTATTGCTCTCCAGTAGTTCCAGTAAAACGCTACGTGTGTTTTCGGCGCGGGTGGCGGCAATGGCAATCACCAGCGTTTCTTTTGCGTCATTGCCAACGCTTGCTAAGGTTTCGTGCAGTAGCGGCAGCACTTCGGCACCTAAGTTTTCTGCCAAGGCTAAGGCCGTTATGGACGCAAGATAAGTGTTCTCGTGGTTTAAATATGGCTTTACAACTTCCATAAGATACGGCGGGCGCATAGGGATTAGCGATTCTAAGCACTCTGCAAGCACTTCTTCCGTTTCGCCCTGTGGGAATTTTAGCTTAATTGCAAGGATATTCATACCGCCCGGGTCGCCAAGAATGTTAAGTGCCTGGGCGGCTGCTTTGCGTACGGGGGCTTTAACAAACATGCGGTCGCGCGGGGAAGTGGGGATGGCTGGTTCTTCGTCAAAAAGTAGGATAGACAGTTCAAACAGACAGCTATCGTCCACTTTGGCAAGCGCAATTGCCGCCGTTGCACGCAAACCGATTGCCACATCTTCGGGCCCCGGGCCAAGCCGTGTAATTTGCACCGTACGGATAGCCCTGCGCAATGTGTCTATTGCAAACGGTGACGCGATATCGCCCATGGCTTCCGCAATAGCTATACGTACACTGCAACTGCGGTCGCGCTTGTGCGCGTCCTGCTCTATCCAGTTGTACAGGTCGATAAGCGCGGTGATAATTTCTGGGTGGTTAAGCCGCCCAAGCACTTGCACTGCCTTTTCCGACGCAAGCGGGAAGCATTTTTTTGCGCACTCGACAAGGATCGGAATCGCATCTGCGGGTGACAATTCTCGCGTGCCTTTGATAATCTCAAGCGTTTTTTCGTATCCACTGGGCTTTTTCATAGAGGCAGCCAACTTTCAAATATAATTTCAAGTGTGATATACTGGAGTATAGCATATATACATAGATAGGACGTTACGCAAATGACAAAAGATTTAACGCAGGGCAAAATATTTGGTTCGTTAGTGCGTTTGTCAATCCCTATTGCAGCGGGGCAAATTATGCATATGGCATATAACCTGCTGGATATGTTTTGGCTTGGACGGTATTCCAATTATGCCGTGGCGTCCGCCGGGATAGGCGGGTTATTTATGTGGCTGTCTGTGGGGCTTATGCTTATTGGGCGCGTGGGTGCAGAAGTTGGCGTTTCGCAAGCGCGTGGGCGCGGCGATGTTAGCGCAGCGTATCTTCATTCGCGTGCGGCTATTTACATTGCTGCGGTTTTGGGGCTTATGTACGGAATTTTTCTTATCACGTTACGTACACCGCTGGTTGGGTTTTTCGACTTCCGGGAAGCGCATGTTGCCGTGGACGCAATTATCTACACTGGTATTATCGCAATTGGAATGCCTGCGGTGTTTGTTGGCGCGGCAATTAAAGGTACGTTTGTAGCGTCCGGCAATGCGCGTACACCGTTTATAATTAGCGCGTGTGGGCTGGTGCTTAATATAATACTTACGCCTGCACTCATTTTTGGGTTTGGAATGGGCGTTGCCGGTGCGGCCATTGCAAATGTTGTGGCACAATATTTAGTACTTATACTAAGTCTTGTATCGTTAAAATGCTTTAAGAGCCGTCCGTTTGTAGAGTACAAATTTTTACCCGCGGTTAAGTTGCGTAAAATATGGTCAGCAATTATTTACGACGTGCGGTATGGCACGGCACATGATATTTTCAAACTTACATTGCCGGTGTTTGCAGAAAATACAATCTTTCCGCTTTTGACAATGGTTACTGCACGTTTCGAAGTTTCTTTCGGGTCGTTCGCGTTATCGATGAGCAGGGTTGGCACGCAAGTGGAATCCCTTTCTTGGCTGGTGGGGGCTGGTTTTGGCGCGGCACTTACAGCATTTGTTGGGCAAAATTTTGGTGCAGGTAAGTTTGATCGTATTGCCAAAGGTGTTAAGTCGTCGGTGTTTTTCCTAGCGGCATGGGGGCTGGCGGTTACCCTTATCATGTGGTTTGGCGCGGGTTTTGTGATGCAAATTTTCTTGCCCTATTATGCCGCAGACCCGCAAATGCGTGCGCTGTTTTTAACGTACATGCGCATTTTGGCAGCAAGCCAAGTGTTTGGCAACTTAGAATTTGTGGCAAACAACGCATTCCGTGGCAGTGGGCGCACCGTTCCGCCGTCTATTGTAAGTATCACCAGCAATATAATCCGCGTGCCGCTGGCATTTTTCCTGTCGCGTACTCCGCTGGGTGTGCTGGGTATATGGATCGCCATTTCGTTTACAAGCGGTTTACGTGGCGTTGCAGGGTGTATTTGGTACTTTGTAGATACACGCAGGGGCAAGGTGTAACTTGCGGCTTGGCTATATTTGTGCTACCATCTTTCTAATAAAATGTCATAGGACGTGATAAGTGTATGAGCAATAATGTGACCACCAACGACCAGGCAGTACGTTGCATGAAGCAGATAATCAGCAATGTGGAAAAAATTATCGTAGGTAAGCAATATCAAGTATCCCTTGTTATTGCATCACTTGCTTGCAAGGGGCATGTACTTATAGAAGACGTCCCTGGTGTGGGTAAAACCAGCCTTGTTGCGGCACTTGCGCGGTCGGTAGACGGCAGTTTCAAGCGCATACAATTTACACCGGACATTATGCCAAGCGATATCACCGGGTATTCGGCATTTTCGCCCAAGACAGGCGAGTTCGAATATCGTGCGGGTGCGGTGATGAGCAATTTTGTACTGGCAGACGAGATTAACCGTACCTCGCCAAAAACACAGTCTAGCTTGTTGGAAGTAATGGAAGAAAATCAAGTGACTGTAGATGGGCTTACGCACTTTGTGCCAAAACCATTTATGGTACTGGCTACGCAAAACCCGGTAGATTACTTAGGCACATTTGCCCTGCCAGAGGCGCAGTTAGACCGCTTTTTTATGAAAATATCCCTAGGTTACCCAGACGAAAATGCAGAGAGCAAAATGCTGGAACGCTTTAAAGGCAAAAACCCAATGGAAGAACTTACCCCGGTTGCCGAAGGGGCAGACATTATCGCCCTGCAAGCACTTGCCGAGCAAGTGCATGTTTCCGCGGATATTAATAAATTTATAATTACTGTAACACGCCATACGCGTGAACATGCAGATGTTCAGCTTGGTGCAAGCCCACGTGCAAGTATCTGTTTATTTAAAGCGTCGCAGGCATGGGCGTTGTACAATGGACGCGATTATGTAATACCAGACGATGTAATTCAAATGGTGCCGCATGTGCTTTCTCATCGCATAATAATGAAGCAAGAGGCAAATCTCAAGAAAGTTAGCGTGCAAGATGTCCTTGACACAGCCTTGCAATCTGCAATTACAGGAGTGCTGCCTAAATGACAGGTAGGTTTGGACGCGATAAAAAGATAAGCCGCATTGCGTCTAACCGTATGGTATATGCATTAATTTTGGTGGCGGCAATCGTATTTGCATGGACATCTGGCGAGCGTATGGCATATACCGCCGCCATTGTTTTTTTCGCGCTGCCAATTTGCTCATATATAATCACATTTATAATGCTTAAAGGGCTTAGGGTAGAGCAAACCGTACCTACCTCCATTATAAAGTTACAACCCGGCGTGCTTATGGTGCGCTTACATAATATGACTCCGGTTTTGTTCGGTAATGTACGTTGTGTTTTTTACGTAAACAAATATGCCGTAGAAACAGTGGAAGATCACTTTTTTAATCTATCGCCGTTTAAACCCACTATTGCACAAGTTCCGTTTCGCGTGCTTTATATGGGACGGTATCAAATTGGGCTACAGTCTGTACAGGCGACAGATGTTATGGGTCTTTTTCGTTTGCAACGCAGATATAGCAAACGCGTGACAATTATTGCTACGCCACGCATTTTAGACATTTCTAACTTGCCGCTTGTGATGGATTTATTAGCGCAGGCCAGTTCTCGTTTTGATATTAGAGACGAAGATTATGCAACCATTGCGGAGGTACGGCAATATTTGCCGACAGATTCTGTTAAGCGTGTGCATTGGAAACTGACGGCAAAGCGTAACGAATGGTTGGTAAAAGTATTTCAAGCAAATGCGCTAAACTGCGTGACGGTAATTGTGGATAATACACGCATGTCAATTTTTGAACGGGAACGTTATATTTTAGAGGATCAAATTATAGAAAACGCAATTGCACTTGTACGGTTTTGCCTTAACAAAGGTATGCCAATAGATTTTATGGTAACAGACGGCAGTAAAGTGCAGGCGCAAACCACAGCCGGTTTTAATTCTATTTACAACATGACTGGTGACATTGTATTTGAAGAGCGGCCTGTGCTTAATATTGTTTCTATGCTTACACATGTATTAAATGAAGCATCGGGTTATGTAAATACTGTAATTTTTACGCCAACGCTAAATATCGAACTATACGAACGCATTGTTAATGCAACCAACAAAGGGCATTATGCGGCAGTCGTATACTTTGCGGGCAAAGTACCATTTAGAGAATCCGAAAGAATATATAGCTTGCTGGTGCAGGGTGGGCTGCCTTGCTTCCGTATGACGTTGGAGGAGGGTTTTGATGCAACGTAGAACATGGATGGACTACGCTTTTTGTTACACAATCGGCGTTGTATATATCTACGCGTTAATTAGGACGGTTTTTTCTGCAACAATTATTAGAGACGAAACCAATATGAGCATAATAATCGGTATTTTTGCTATCACATTTTTCCTATTTGCATTTTATAACCGCATTACACGTATTATATTTGCGAGTGTAGTCATAATTTATGTGATAGTGGTATTGCGAGCCGCTTCTTATCCAGAATTTCACTATGCTAACCATCATATGCTGGAACAGCTTGTGAATATCTATCGCATGGTAAGTGGGCAAGCGCCGCAGCACGCAGGGCTCACGCACGCCGCTATGCAGATGCTTACCGCACTATTTAGCGCGGTCGTGGTCTTGTTTATGTTCCATAAATTTAATTTTTGGGTGCTTACGCTTGGTATCTTTGCGGTGTTTGCACTCACATGGATCCCCAACTTTACACGTGACCAGACGGGTTTCCTTTTGGCGTTGTTTGTTTTTTGCGTAATCCTTATCCGCAAGATGAATGATAGCAAAGTGTCTACTGTGTTAATGGTGGCACCGCTATGTGCCCTTGCGGTTATACTTGCAAATGCAAATTTGCCGCAACAATCCAATATGTTTGTGCGCCGCTCTATAAACGAAACGTTTACAAGTGCAGGTGAAACGATTAGCGACAGTATTTTTGCGCTTTTTAACCCTACGCATTTTTCTTTCCAAACTACTGGGTTTAGCGGCCCGGGTGGGCGGCTGGGTGGGCCTGTTACACTTAACAACCGCGCGGTAATGGATGTAGTTGCGCCCGGGCGTACTTATCTGTCTGGTGCGTCTAGTAATACCTTTACCGGTTACTCGTGGATATCTACGCTAGAGGAAGGCGCGGTGTATACACATGGGCTAACACCCGGTGGGTTTGAGTCGCTGGAAACCATTGCTGCGATGATACGCAATGGTACGCTTGTGCATGATAGAGGTACAATTTCCACAATAACATTGTGGGATGTGATGCCTCCTGTGGATGCAAGACAAGTGACATTTTCAGACTTTAATGCCATTGGTATAACCGTGGGCGATTATTATTTACACACATATATCCCAGCCAGCACGGTTACAATTACTATGGGGCGCAACCGTAGCGGTACAATATTCCGCCCTCTAAACACAATGGGTTTAACCTTTGCCACAGACAGTATGCGCTACCTGCCCCAGGTGCAAGTGTTGCCCAGTGGTGACATGCAAACGCCACGTCTTATGTCGCGTAATACAGAATATATTTTTCGGTTTTTAAATGTGGACACCAATCGCGAATTTATGGCATATATAATGCGCCTAGCAGGCGAAGGAATACACGCGGGGCGTGTGGACTCTGCGCCGTATGTAAGGTTTGGGCAGCAACAAAGATTCCCCATCTATATGCTGGAGTTGCTTGTAAGTGGTGTGGCAACACTTAGCCAAGGACATCTTGCAATAGATTTATATGATATATTAGACCGCCTAGAAGATGAAGAATACTGGCGCGAGCGGCTGTCTACCCACGCAATACAAGTTGGCGATTTATTTCAATATGTATATTACCTTACAGATGGCGACACCACGCCGGACTTAGCATCTATCATTGCGCAATGGCCACAACCCGCTATAGAAAGATCATACAATGGGCTGCGTATGATTATATTTTATGATTACGATATGATTGTAGTATTTGATGAAGATTCGCCATCGCAGATACTAATCCAACCAATTATCCCTAGCAGGCAGCCTGTAGAAGAAGTTCACGAGGGTTCACGTATAACATTTTCTCCCGGCTTACAATTACCTATATCTGACGCTAACCCTTGGCACGATTCACGAATCTTACCAGAGGTTGCCGCTTTGGGAAATTACGCGCAATTTGGTGTAGCGGAAATGATGTTGCTTGCGAACATATTCACCAACCCCCAGCAGTCCGTCATATATATCCCAAGCGAAGCATACTTAATACGCTGGCTAGACGCATTTTCTCGTAATGTTTTGGCAGACTACGCCCAGCAGGTGCGCGCCAATTTCCTACACGTTCCAGAAATAACACCTCCGCGCGTGCACAATCTAACCATGCAAATTATAGAGGGGCAAACTAATGATTTTGACCGTGTAATGGCAATACGTGACTTTTTATTACAGTTCCCATATACGTTAAATGTAGTGCCTGTGCCGCAAGGTGTATGTTTCGTAGACCATTTTCTTTTTGAAACGCGGGAAGGTTATTGCACCTATTTTGCATCTGCAATGGCAATTATGGCGCGTATAGCAGGCGTGCCGTCGCGTTATGTAGAAGGTTTTGTTTTGCCGCCTTCGGCAACCATGCAAGAAGTAACCATTACAAACCGCATGGCACACGCCTGGGTAGAAGTTTACCTAGAAGGTTTTGGCTGGCTTATAGTAGAAGCTACCCCCACATATGCGTTCCTAACAGACCCTGCCGCGTCAGACTTGCGCGAGTGGGCAGGCGGCGGGCTTACCGACGAGGAACTCATGTACCTTATGATGGAAAGCATGAGGGAAGAAGATTACCACTTTGGCGATTGGTGGGGGCAAACCGGTGACGGTAATGCTGCAGCAACAACCGAAGAAGAACAAACTGTAATGTTTACTACGCGGCAAGTGTTTACTATTTTATTGGCTATTCCGGCGGCTGTTATTTTAGGCATTATTATATTTTTGATATCACGCCGATTGCAGCTTTTATACAGGCTAAAGCGCATTCATCGCCTTTCTAATAATCAAAAGGTGGTAGTGTATTTTGGCGGTATTTTAAACATTGTCACATACTATACCGACCATCCGCTAAAAATAGGCGAAACTGCAAAAGATTACGGCGTATATAAAGGCAAGCGTTTTGCCTATAGCAGCGATAGTGTTTTCTTCCGCGATCTTATTGCGCTTTACTACAAGGCAAAATATTCTCACCATCAAATGACAGATGCCGAATGTAAAGTTATGGAGGATGCGTATTTTGATATGGTGAACTTATTACGTAGCAAGCGTTGGAAACCGATATTTATATATTTACGATATGTAAATAAGGTTGGTGCGTTAGACGTATAGTAATATTGCCGATATAAGTTAAGGGGGTGAACAAACTGGATGTTATATTTGAGTTAAAAAATGTGCGAAAAGTATATCGTATGGGAGAAGAACGCATTGTTGCACTAGACGATGTATCGCTTACCTTCGAGCGGGGCAAGATATATTGTCTGCTTGGCACAAGCGGTTCTGGCAAGTCGACTTTGTTAAACCTTTTAGCGGGGCTAGAGAAACCAACAAAAGGCAGCATCCGTTTTTTAGACAAACAACTGGAAAAGCTTAGCGAAAAACATCTTACATTGTATCGTCAGCAGTACATCGGCTTTGTTTTCCAGTCGTACAACTTGCTGCCAACGTTAACCGCACTGGAAAATGTGACACTGCCACTTATATTCCGAAAAACATCTAAACGCAAGCGCGAACATGCAGCATATCAAATGCTAAAGGCAGTTGGGCTTGGCAAGCGATGGCGGCATAAACCTAGCGAGCTTTCTGGCGGGCAGCAACAACGTGTGAGTCTTGCGCGTGCATTTGTAAACAACCCGCAAGTGGTATTTGCAGATGAGCCTACGGGCAACCTGGATACAAAAACCACTTACGAAATGATGGACATGATTACAAGCATGGCACAAGCGCGCAACCAAACGCTTATAATAGTCACTCACGATGTAGAAATTTCGGAATATGCGGATCAGATAATTAGCTTAAAAGACGGCAACGTCGAAAGCATAGTAAATAACGAGAGAAGGGGTATACACAATGAAACGAGTAAAGAAAATCCTATCGGGGGTAGTGATAACGCTATTGATTATGGCGATGACGGTTCCCGTGCTAGCGGCGCCAACAGTTGAGGAGCAACTGCAAGAACTACTGCAGCAGCTTAATGCTGAGCGTGTGTTGCGCGAGTCTCTACAGCAGCAAGTATGGCAGTTGCAACAGCAATTAGAAGAAGAAAGACAGCAACAGCCTCCGGCACCGGTTTTTGAGCCATTACTGCGCTTACTAAACCCGACCAGCATAACGGTTGCCCCTGGCGAAGTTGTAGAAGTGGTTCTGTCAGTACGCAATGTGGGTATCCACAATGCTTTAAATGTAATGACACAAGCTACGCCCAATGGCCCTTTTACTGTAGAGTTTTTGAACAACTCTAATATTGTAAACAGCATTGGCGAAAATAGGCAGCACAACATGACACTGCGCATTACTGTAAACGAAAATGCGGCATCTGGTGCGCATTCTATCGCGTTAAACCACCATTTCCGCACACAGGCGCAAGCAAACCGCACAGGGACGGATACTATTGCGGTACACATTGTTGGCGAAGGTGCCGAAACTGACACAAATTTGCAAATACGCAACATGGTTTCCCCAACCGAGCGGTTTCGCGCGGGGCAAACGGCAACCATTAGTTTTTATGTGCACAATACAGGTACGACAGAAGCTCGCAATATTCGCGTAGAAGCAGCACCGGAAAGCATTACTGCAATTGTACCCGTAGATACCGCGAGTACACAAACAATCCAAAGCCTTGCACCAGGGCAGTCGCAAAGGCTTACTTTTAGCTTTTCGCCGCGCGAGGCTGCAGTTACACGTAGCTACGCTATTGGTTTTACTGTAACGCATAGTGGCGAATCGTTCCAGCAGTTTACGTCAATAAATGTATACGCCCCTGGCGACGAAACAGAAGCCAATATCGAAATACGTAGTATGACTGCACCAACAGGCCGGTTTAATGTTGGACAAACAGCAACCATCAGTTTTTATGTACACAACACAGGCCAGGCAGAAGCCCGCAATATTCGTGTAGAAGCAGTGCCCGAAAGCACAACGGCCATTGTCCCTGTAAATACGTCTAGTACACAAACCATTCAAAGCCTTGCACCAGGGCAGTCGCAAAGGCTTACTTTTAGTTTCTCGCCGCGTGATTCTGCAATTACGCGCAGCTATGCCATTGGTTTTACCGTAACGCATGGTAGCGAATCGATCCAGCAATTTACGGCAATAAATGTGAATAATCCAGAGCGGGATCAAGATACCCCTGGCGCAGTTCAAATACCGCGTGTGATGATTGCCAACACAACCATAACACCAGGTATACCGCGCGCAGGTCAAAATTTTGATATGGAAATAACGTTCCGCAACACAAGTTCTAACCGCTCTGTAAACAACATCCGCGTGTTGATGGAAGAAATCATTACAACTATCCCTGGGCAACAGACACACTTTGCTGGCTTTAACCCGGAGGGCAGTAATACTTTGTTTATAGACTATCTTGCCCCCCAGGGCGAAATTACAATGAACCTACGTTTCTCTACAGTGATGGAAGCAACGCCGGGTGCGCATAACATGCGTTTCACCTTTGACTATCAAGACCAAGACTTTGCAACACATAGCGCCAACCAACAGATAAGTATTTCTGTAGCACAGGTAACAAGGCTGGAGCTTACTAACGTAACCGTAGGCGACTGGGGAACACCAACAGTAGGTTCGCCGGTAAGGTTTGGTTACCGCATTATAAACTCTGGTAGGGTTAATCTTATCAATGTGCGCACCCGTATGGAGGGTGAAACACCATATTCTATGGATACTACGTTTGGTGGTAGATATATAGGGCAGATAAACTCCCAACGCATTGCAGACTTTGATGGTACATTTACCCCCAACGAACCTGGTATGCAACGCGGTGTGTTTATTGTATATGGCGAAGATACAACAGGCGAGATAGTAGAAATCCGCCACGAGTTTGAAATATATGTCGAAGGCGGCTGGGGCGGCGGCGATTGGGGCAGCGAAGGCGGCGACTGGGGTGAAGGCGGCGGGCGCCCAGGTATGGGAATGCCTATGCTCCCTGGCGAAAGACAAGAATTTTGGGCTTGGTGTAACGTAGCCGAAGATATGGTTTTGACAGGATATATCGACCCGGATACCTTTGAGTTTGTTTCACTTGGCGAATGGTGTATGGAAACAGGTGAATGGTTGCCGTACAGCACAGGTTTTGACTTTTTAGCGTTTATCCGCCGCCCGTTGGTTTGGGGGCTTGCTGCCGGTATTGCTGGCGCGGCATTGATTGTCGTTATTGTTGTTATGGTACGCAAAAAAGGGAACAGCAGGTTTGACGCTGATATGTTTGATGACGATATGTAAAGGCGGTGTGGCATGAATGGCTTTGATGTAATAGGCATGTGCTTTCGTAATTTGATAAAACGCAAACTACGTACGTTTCTAACACTGCTGGGGGTTATGATAGGCACAGGCTCTATCATTCTGATGGTCTCGTTGGGGCTTGCTACAGACGCGCTTTTTGCTCAAATGATAGAAGACATGAACATGGATATGACACAAATAAATGTTAGCCCGCAATGGGGCGGGCCTACATGGTGCCCAGACACCAATACGGTAATTGAGGCAGTTGCACGCGACCTAACTACCGAAAGTGTAAACCGCATACAGGCTTTACCTGGTGTGCTGGTGGCCACGCCAATGGTACGTGGTAGCGTAATATTACGTAGCGGCCCGTATGCAATGAGAGCCGATGTAACAGGCGTGCGCCCAGAGGCATTGGCACTGATGGGCTATACAGTAAGCTATGGTAGGCTACTGGAAGAAGGGGACGGCTTTGCCGTGGTTTTTGGTTCAAGTGCCGAGAAGCACTTCTTTGACCCGTCGGTAACCATGTGGGGCGACCGTTTTTGGGAATCTTTTTGGTCGGAAGTAGATACGCTGGTTGATATATACAATGCCCCTATAAGGCTGTATTACGACCAAGCCAGCTTACCTTGGCGATGGCCGGGTATGGGTGACGACTTTGGTATGGAAATGGAAGAAGCGTTTCGCGAGTTCCGTTCTTTTGATTTAACCATTGTTGGAGTACTTGAAGCGTTTGAGGATCCATTTGGTTTCCAACAAAACGACAGCCGCAATGGTGTAATTTACATGGACGTGGAACTCTTGCACACATTAAATGCACTGCGTGACGAAGCTGCTGTGCGGGCGCGTGAAGAAGACGAATGGCACCCAAGTTTTTCTGCGGCACCAAATGCCCCACGCGAAACATACAGCAGCCTGTTTGTGCGTGCCATCGACATGGACCATACAGAGCAGGTGGCAAGAGAAATTAGACAAATGGGTTACCAAGCATGGTTCCAGGGTGACTGGATTGACCAACAAAGGCGAAGCCAGGAAGCCATTCAGACTTTGCTTGCGGCAATTGCGGCAATAAGCCTTTTTGTTGCAGCAATAAACATTGCCAACACAATGATAACATCTGTAACCGAGCGCACACGCGAAATTGGTATAATGAAAGTTATTGGCGCGGCGCTTATGGATATACGCAAACTGTTTTTAACAGAAGCGGCGGTTATTGGGATGCTTGGCGGCCTTTTGGGCGTTGCGCTTGCATTGGGCGGCTCGTATGCTATGAATAATTTTGAAATTGAATTTTTATCGCGGTTAAATATGGCACCTCCTATTCAAACAGAGGGCATGGACAGTGCGGTAATTTCGCTTATTACGCCGTGGCTTGTAGGCGTTGCGCTGGCGGTGGCCAGTGGTGTTGGGCTTGTGAGCGGTTTTTATCCGGCTTGGCACGCAACAAGGCTTAGTGCGTTGGCGGCGATTAGGAACGAATAAATTCACAGGCGGCTATAAGCCGCCCCTACATATATAAGAAGGAGGTGCTGGGATGAAAAAGCGCATTGTTTTGGCATCTGCTTCGCCACGGCGGCGGCAATTGCTTGCGCAAGTGGGTATCCCACACGAGGTGATTGTGAGCAACGCCAATGAAGATGTGACCGGCACCCCACCGGAACAGGTAATGGAAGTTGCATTGCGTAAGGCCTTTGCGGTGCAAGCCATGTTGGAGGTTGACGATGCAATTATCATTGCTGCAGACACACTTGTTTCCATTGACGGCGAAGTATTGGGTAAACCTGCCGACAGCACTGAAGCCTTTGCGATGTTAAAAAAATTGCAAGGTGCAACTCATGTGGTTTTAACAGGTGTTGTCATCGTTGCAAATGGTGAGCGAAATGTGATGGTTGATGCGGCGGAAGTTACATTTCGCAAACTTACCGACGAGGATATAAACGCGTATATTGCCACAGGCGAACCCTTTGACAAGGCTGGTGCATATGGCATACAAGAAGTGGGTAGCGTATTGGTAGAGCGCATTCATGGCGATTTTTACACCGTTATGGGGCTGCCCATTGCAAAAGTGTGTGCTGCGCTGGTAAGCATGGGTTATGATTTTTGGGGGAACAGGTTATGATTATTGGCACGGGTATAGATATTGTAAAAATAGACCGCTTTGCCGACAAAACAAATAACACGCGTTTTATGGCGCGTGTTTTTACCATGCGCGAGCGTGAATACCTGGCAAGTAAGGGCTTGCAGTCTATGGCGGGGCTTTTTGCCGCCAAGGAGGCTGTGGTAAAGGCACTTGGTTGTGGGTTTGCAGGGTTTTTCCCATGCGATATAGAAATTTTGCATAACCCAAGCGGCAAGCCATATGTAAAATTACATGGTGAAGCAAAGCATAAAATTAAAAAAAAGCGAGGCCGCCGCTTTTTGATTAGCATTTCTATTTCGCATACGGATACAGATGCAATTGCAATGGCGGTGGTAAGCAATTAGCTGTGTATTCCCTCCATCACGCCAATCCCTACCATTTTGGCAATAAGCTTGCCCGGGAATTTAGAGATGTACATATTATAATCTGCCACAAAGCTGTTGTATTGGTTAATGGCAAGTTTAAGCTGGCTGTCGCCCGGCTGTTGTAAATGCGGTATGGCATCAATAAGTTGGCTGGTTTCGCCCATCATAAGCGTATCGTATTGCGGCAAGCTGTCGTCCAGTTGCTGTAGCCGTTCGCGCAGTATTTCGTCAATTTCCATCAGTGATTCGTCCACTTTGCCGCGGCGGTTCATCACTTTTGCGTGTATCACCAGCAATAAAATGCCCGGCACTAAAATTAAAATAGATATGGCACCAAGTATGGGCATGTTTATTCTCCTTTGTGAATATATTTGTGAATATTATACTCCTTTTTTTCAAATACTACAAAAAGAACATGAAAAGGAGAATGACACAATGGGCATAACATCTAAAAAGCAAGAAAATATCCCGGACGAGTTGCAGCCGTTCCCAAAGGAAGATAACGAACACCACAGCGCGCCAGAGTTTGCCACCATACCCGCGTTCGACAATAGTGTACGCGACCCTAAAGCAGGCGTAGCAATACCAACCGACGAAGCGGTAAAAGAACTTAAAACGTTTATGAATGTGAACAAACAGTAAAAAAAACAGCCACCTTGTCGATTTTAGCAGGGTGGCATTTTTTGTTTGCGAAACATAAAACCGCCTACTGCGTATATATAATAAAATCAGAAAGGCGGGATTTGCTATGAATTTAATCATAAGATGGCTTGTGGGCGTGGCATTTTTGTATGTACTTTCGTTTATTTTTACCGGGGTGGTTATAGAGGGTTTTGTTGCGGCACTTGTGGCCACTATTTTGCTGGGTATAATAAACGTAACAGTCAAACCGTTTTTGCAAATTGTTTCTTTGCCAATTACGTTTTTAACGCTGGGGTTGTTTTACTTTGTCCTAAACGGGCTCATGTTGTGGCTGGTTTCTGCCATAGTGCCGGGTTTTAGTATTGGAGGGTTTTGGACGGCGTTTTTTGCGGCAATTGTGCTTAGTTTGCTCAATGCGGTGTTTAGGGGCGAAAAAGGATACAAATAAAAACAGTCCGGTGTACCGGGCTGTTTTTATTTGGGGCGTTAACTATCCAATATGCGGCGCATGTGCCGGTCTGTATAGCCATATTTTTTTGCAATGCTAGTAAAGTTGCAGCCTTTAAACTCTCGACGTGCCTCAATTTCCAGGCAGCGTGCAAAAATTTTGCGGGCATGTGGGATGTACACGGTTAGGCCGCCAAGCTGTTGGGTGATGGTGTAAATGGCCTCGAAGCCGTCTAGCCCAAGTATAGTGTCGTAAGGCTGCATAATTTCTTGTGGGTGCAGCAGGGCGGCTTTCCGCATGATTGATTTGTCCATATTGTTCCTCCCGGAAATATATTTGATGGACAAATATTACACGTTATGAATTAGCTTGTCAAGAACAATTGTTCGATTTTCTTTAAGTTTCATCAAAATTGCTAAGGTCGTATGGCGCAAGCTCTTCTTCTGTGTAGTCTAAGGGTTTTTCGTTAGGCCAAACTCTTCGGGGGTATGTGGTGTCCTTAACCAGTAAAGATTCCCCTATCCATTCTATTTCTATAGTGGCGGTTGTTGGCTCGTTGTTTCCAACAGGTGGGTGGTTAATCACTAATGTCATGTGAGACATGTATTGGAAATCTAGACTTTCCAGCTTCATATCTGTGTTCTTTTTAGGGCGGTGTTTGCCTTGCAAAGGGGGTTGTTTAACGAAGTTATCTGTTTCCATGCAGACATACTCTGCAAATGGGTTTGGTGTCTTGTCGTGATATAGTTGGTACGCCGGTGTTTGCCCAAGTGTATCGTCGTCAGCAAACGTGTGCGTTCGTAAAATAAAGGAGCGGGTGATATATGCGACTAAACTGTGTAAAGATGCAGACCGGTTAACTTCTATAGTCATTTCTCTGCCTGGGTATTCCGGAGCTTTTACTTGAAATGTGTATATAGAATCCGGCATTTTATCTGGAGGGATAGACGTACGTAACTGCTCTATAAACTTGTGTAAAGCTTCTGACGTAGTAAAATGGCCACTTTCGAATATTTCTGTAGCTATTATTTTTGTAGTATCAAGGTAATGTTGTGGGCTGGTTTCAAAAAAACTAACCCCAAGCGGAGTGAGTGAAAACGTTGTACAAGGTGCAAAAAACGCCGAAAACTCATCGTCTTCGCGCATATCGTCATATCGGTAATCAGAAATTTCGGAATAAATGTCGAAAGCGGTGTCGTATATGGGGCGGATAAGCCGCAAAAATTGCCCAAAAGGTGTAAATAAAAACCGGTCTAACATAACCCCTAATACATAAATGCCGGATTCGGTTTCGGACATATTGGACAAATCGTCTATAAAATCTTCGTCGTCAATCTCGTTCTGCATTAAATCTATCAAGCCCATACCAAGTGCTTCAAACACGTGGTTAATTATTTTTTCTGTACTCATTGGGTTTATAAGCAAGTCGCCTATGCCATCTTCCGAAAATAATGGAATAAATGCAGGAAACGCACTTTGCAAACCGATAGACGTTGTTTTTATAGTTGCGTCTACAATAAGGCGGAAAGCCTCGTCTTTAGGAAGGTTTCTAAAATTGCGCCCCTCTTCTGTCAGTTGCATACGTTGCACATACAACGAAGGCATAGGGCGCAAAAGCCCAATGTGTATCGCCATTTCTAACAGGTATGTTGCGTAGTAGGGGTCATTTTGCGAAAGCAACTTTGCTGCCTTTATGGCTTGTTTATCGCTGAAGCACCATTCTTCACAAAGGTCTATTTTGGGCGTGCAAAATTTTAGCACTTCGTACATGTCTTCCACTGCAGGGTGGTTGTCTAAGGTGTAGCAAACAACATTAAACCCTACACCAGATGTAGACGAAATAGTTGATATATCCGGCACAACATAAGAGTCCGGCTGCATTTTGTAATAGTGCAACACGGCATCCATTATATTGACAGGCGAAAAATGAAGACCGTCTATAAATGTTGCGTTACTCCAGCGGCGGTAAAGTGCCAAAATAAAGTGGTTAAGTATCTTTTGCATTTGTGGCTTCATGTGCGAATACGTATCAACTAACATTTCGTTAAAAAGACCATGCAAGGATGCAGTGCTTACATCGAAAGTATTAATAACAAGCAACCTCCTTAAAATTTACAATGTGATTGTAACAGAACTGATTGCTAAAAATCAAATTGGAAATGGATAAATAAAGATGATATAATCCTAGAGATTGTTGATTGGAGGCCAAACATAAAATGGCTAAGGTTGGAATAGTGCTTGCAGGCGGGTTTGCAAAAGGTGCTTATCAAGTTGGCATTTTAAATGCCATTGGCAACTTTTTTTGTCAAGAACAGATACATTATATGAGCGCGTCGTCTATTGGCGTTTTAAACGCGTATGCGTTTTTGACCGGTAAAATGGAACTTGCAAATAAAATGTGGTCTACCGTAAAGTTTAAAAGCTTCCGCGCATTTACAAAGGACTATTTGCGCAGCAACATGATAGAAGATGTCATTAGCGAACTGGTTGAAGATGCAGATATTGCCCGTGGCAACTTGTACGCCACATGTTTTAATTGCACTAAGGCCGAGCTTAATTATGTAAATTTGATGGACATAAGCCACGGGGACGTTGGCAATTATTTGCGCGCAAGTGTAACAATGCCGCTTTTTTCGCGTGCGGTAGAAATTGCAGGCAATAAATATGTAGATGGTGGGCTTGTGGACAATATCCCCGTCACGCCGCTTACCCGGCACGCGCTGGATTACATACTTGTAGTTCATTTTGATAACCATAACTATACGTTTGAAAATGCCGACTTTGACAGCCGCCTAATTAAAATGAATTTTACAGACGAAAAATTTATTAAAAACTCTATGGCGTTTGACAACGCGTCTTTAAACCAGATGCTAACGGTTGGTTATGACGAAGGTAATGCGCTGCTTAGTAAAGTGTTTGACAAAGGGATAGATGATGTAGAGTATATTTTGACACGCGCAAAGCAAACAAGCGAGCAGCGTGGCGCACAAAAAGTGAGGTTAACCGGCGACGTTGTAGTGAGCAATATCAACAAATTGCTAAAAAAATTCATAACTTATAAGATATAGATACTCGAATACAAGCCCTGCAACCAGCCATGCGGGGATATAGTCCATCCGAATAACGCCGCGCACATTAAAGCGCGAGTGGCTGTAGTCCCATGGGCATACTTTGGCATATTTAAGCAGTGTGCCTGTAATAAACTCGCCCGCTAAGATAAACGCCGCGTAAATTAGCCCCCGCAATATAAAATTGAACGGGGAAAAAAGCCGGAAAAATGGTTCTAAAAATACAACCATGCCGTATATAAAAAACATCCACAGGCTGGTTTTAGAACTGAGTTTGTAATCCTTGTTAATTAACGCACTAAGCCCTGTCCAAAGGACTTCCATTAGGCAGCCAACTGCACCGTATATAAGAAATCGTATAATCATGTAGGTAGTATTTCCGCTTGGTGTGGCGGTTATACAAGGGAATACAGAGTTGTGTTATTGCGGTTTTTTTATGACATTTTCCTAGGACAAAGTCTTAGACATTTTCCTAGTGAAATGTATATCGGCCTAATATATACTACGTGCAAGTCAAAGGCACCACCCATACAACCCTCTCTAGCACCGGCACTAACGACAAACGGTAGCCCCGTCCCTGCGTATAGCCCCCGGTTTTGTGATTGCCGTTGTTTGTGCGTTTTTACCTTGTGGCTTGCAGGAAAGATATAGATAATTAAGTTGAAAACGCCTCAAACATCGCCCGAGAACGCACCTAAAGCCGTGCGTTTCGGTCTCGATTTCGGACTGTTTTCAACATAAATTACTATGCTGTTGGATTATTATTAAAATTTGGCTTGTAACGCAAGATTTACCGCGCGCGGCGGTACTTGTCGAGTTTGTAGCTTTTAATGGTTTAACCGCTATCTTTCCAAACGTGTTGGTTGTTTTGCCAAAAGTTTATGTATGTGAGGCCCCCGGCAGCAATGCCGGCCTGTACAGCATATATGTAAATTGTGAAAGTGGTAAAGCGGCTGACGCGGGATAGTACAGTTTCAAATCATGTATTTATCGCATTATCTATTATTTTATTGGATAATAAAAAGCAAATAGCTTTAAATTTTAAGCTATTTGCTTTTTTTGTTGTAGCACGCAGTGTTTATGAAATAGCACCTAAACTGTTGATTAAACCGCACCTAAATTGTATAATAATAGTAAATATAGCTTTTAGGAGGTTGAGGTCATGCAAGTAGCTTTGTCAGATTTAAAAGTAAATGTTGGCAAATATGTTGATTTGGCAGAAACTACAGAAATCATAATCACCAAATATGGCAAGCCTGTAGCAAAAATAGTTCGTTTTGACAAAGAGCCGTGGTATTTGAAGCAGATGCCAGAGCAAATCACGTCTGTTGAGGAGCTTTTTGGCACGCTCCCAAGTGATATTGATGCAGAGGATGTTAGAACAGAGAGGTTGCAAAATGGTAGTACTCATTGATACCAACGTAATTATGGATGCACTTCAAGAACGTTCTCCTTTTGATATTGCAGCCAAAGAAATCTTGATGCTAGGCCAGCGCAACAAATTTAAATGTTTATTTACCGCAAATGCGGCTACGGATATTTTTTACTTGTACTCGAAGGCGCGTGATGTAAAATCTGCAAATATTGCATTAGGGTTTTTGTTAAAGGTTTATAGTGTGGTTTCTGTGGCTCAAGAAGATTGTTTAGCTGCGTTGTCTTTGCCTATTTTAGACTTTGAAGATGCGCTTGTAGTTGCTTGTGCAAAAAAGGCAAATGCAAACTATATTATAACCCGTGATAACAAATTTTTGACAGAAGATTCGCCAGTTACCATCGTGTCACCAGACGAGTTTTTGTTAGCGTATTTGCAGTGATTTGTGCGAAATCAACCCGTACCGCATATATGTAAATTGTGAAAGCAGATATAAAAATTCGGAGGTCGATAAACAAGATGAAAACTCTTAGTGAGCTTCTTATTGCAGAAGTTACGGAACATGAGTTCAAATCCGATTTAGAAATAAAGAAACCAAAAAGTTGGCTC
>Ga0123352_10000365_pt1 | contig 54398 bp, 53 predicted proteins | sample TergutLab28metaG_FD_89700 | JGI IMG/M metagenome (GOLD analysis project Ga0123352, IMG submission 89700) | Labiotermes labralis P1 segment gut microbial communities from Petit-Saut dam, French Guiana - Lab288 P1 | ecosystem: Host-associated > Arthropoda: Insects > Digestive system > Gut ... | reverse complement strand
ATTTTGTGCTATGCGTTGTCGCAAAAAACCTTACGTACCTCTGGTACGTGCGGCTTTTTGCTCCTAGCCTAGCACAAAATTTACGCGAAAATTCGGCACAAGCGAATTATCGTACACACCCTAATTATGCGTGGTTTTCGCGTAATTATTTTCCCGTCTGCTAGGAAATTGCTCTGTACGAAACGCGCGGCGCAGCCGCTTTTTTTACTCAATGGTTATCTAGGAGGAATGCCATCATGAAATCCTTACAAACCAAAAACACATTAATTGCATTAACATTTATCTTGCCCAATTTTATTGGGTTTGCTATTTTTACGCTTATTCCGGTTATGTCCTCTTTCGTGCTGGCCTTTATGCAGTGGAACGCGTTTGCAACACCGGAGTTTATAGGTACAGCCAACTTTACACGTATGGCAACTGACGAGAGCCTTCATATAGCTATACGCAACACCTTTTGGTACACGCTTGGCACGGTACCGCTTACGCTTGCCGCGGCACTTGGGCTTGCACTTTTGCTTAATAAAGCGGTAAGGGGAATGGGCGTTTTTAGGACGGCAATATTTTTTCCGTTTATTACATCTATGGTTGCGGTCGCGTTTGTGTGGAGTATGATTCTTCATCCAATTTTTGGGCCTGTTAACAGCCTGCTTCGCAGTGTGGGCATGGAAAACCCGCCAACCTGGCTGGCATCAACCACTTGGGCGTTACCTGCGATAATGTTTGCCAGTGTGTGGCGTTTTGTTGGTTATTACATGGTTATTTATTTGGCAGGTTTACAATCTATCCCACGCGCGCTATATGAAGCGGCGGAAATTGATGGGGCAAACAGTTTTAAAAAATTTATTTTTGTAACCCTTCCAATGCTTAAGCCAACTACTTTTTTTGTCACGATTATGCTTACAATAAACACGTTGCGTGTTTTTGACTTGGTGCAGGTTATGACAAATGGCGGGCCGGGGCGTGCTACAACCGTTTTGGTTCACCAACTTTACAATGCGGCATTTGTACGGTTTGACTTTGGCTATGCCTCGGCAATAGCACTTATACTTTTTGCGATTACGATTACAATTACGATAGTTCAGTTTCAACTTGGCAAAAAATATTCTGTGGATTAAGGGGGTAAGCTGATAATGAAAATGAGAAAGAAAATTACAACAGTTTTTTTATACGCAGCACTTATTGCGCTGTCTATTGCTATGCTTATGCCCTTTGCGTGGATGCTTAGCTCTTCGTTTAAAACCGACTTGGAAGTATTTATTTTCCCCGTGCAATGGATACCAAGAGACCCGCAGTGGTCTAACTATGTAAATATTTGGAGTATAATCCCACTGGCAAGATTTTTTAGGAACACGACCATTTTAACGGTTGTAATTACATTTTTTACTGTAATAACTTCAAGCTTTGCAGCATATGGTTTTGCTCGTATAACATGGAAGGGACGCGACGTGCTTTTTCTAGCGTATGTTGCAACAATTGCAGTGCCTTGGCAATCGTTTATGGTTCCACAATTTATTATGATGCGCAACTTAAACTTGGTAGACTCTTTATGGTCGCTAATTCTCCTGCAGTCGTTTAGTGCTATGGGTGTATTTCTCATGCGGCAGTTTTACATGAGTATTCCGGAAGAATTGAGCGAGGCGGCAAGGATTGACGGGTTAAGCGAGTACGGTATTTACGCTCGAATTATTCTGCCGCTTACAAAACCGGCTATTGCAACTTTGGTTATTTTAACGGCTACATTTATTTGGAACGACTTTATGGGGCCGCTTATTTACCTAAGTTCCCAGCGGAATATGACTGTACAGGTTGGGCTTCGGATGTTTGTGGGTACGCATAGTTCTTTGTACTCATATATCATGGCGGGATCTGTGCTTTCGATTTTGCCACTGGCGGCAATTTTCTTCTTTGCGCAGAAATATTTTATTGAGGGGATTGCCACAACTGGGGTAAAGGGGTAAGCTCGGCACTCATGTGTGAATTGATAAGCCTATTACGATAAGAAAGACATATCAACTGGTGACTGTGGGTCACCAGTTGATATGTCTTTCTTATTGGGGAGTTGCTTTGCTACAACTACAGTGCTTACAGTTTTTACTAGAGCTTTGATATAGTTTTTCATCAAAGCCTCTGTATAGTCGAATAAACCCCTCTTTTATTTCCTAACATCCCCAGGCGTTTTTCCTGTCATTTTTTTGTAAATCCTGTAAAAATAGCTCACACTTTCGATACCAACCATACTTGCTATCTCGTCTACGCTGTGTTTTGTGTTTGACAGCAGCTCGCTTGCCCTTGTAATTCTTTTTTCCAAAACAAAATCGGAAAAATTCATGCCCAGTTCCTTGCTAAACAGGCGACTAAAATAACTGCTATTCATGTTTACATGTTTGGACACTGCCTTGCAGCTTGTATCTTCGGCCAGATTGTCGTTGATGTACTCTATGGCTTTTAAAATTTCTGGGTTGGAGGTATTGTATTTTAACTTGGACAGTTTTTCTGCTATAACCTGGATTGTATCTATGAAATAGTGGCTGCCCTGTTTTAATTGTAACGAGGTTACGCTAATCCCATGTGAGTCTGGCATAACCATGGCAAGTTCAATTAATAATTTGCTAAGCATTGCCCTAAAAGGCGCGGGATGATATTTGTCACCCGCGTTTTTTATCAGTTCTTTAGACGTTTTAACAAGCAGGATACCATCGCACTCTTTTACCGCGTTTTTTAAAATAGGTGCGTACGATTCGTACAGGTTATTAACTTCCGCTAATTGGTACGATTGCCCTATTCCGTAAAAGTCTTGCAGTTGAATTGTTTCGTTGTCTATAGCTGCCTTTACTTTGGTTATTACTTGCACCAGCGTTTCTTCGGTTAGGGTATGCTTTAAGATGTATTCACTTGCATGAAGGCGCATGGCTTCCCTTGCGTATTCAAACTCTTCGTGGCAGCTTAGTATTATACTTTTGATTTTAGGGTTTATTTTTTTTGTGTGGCTTATTAGCTCAAACCCATCCATGCTTGGCATTGTTATGTCTGTAATAATTAAATCGGGTAAAAGTTTTTCGACAAGACCAAGTGCGGCGGTTCCGTTTCGTGCCACGCCAACTATCGCAAAGCCAAAAGACTCCCAATCTATTACGTTTTTTAGCCCTTCGAGCATTTCTATATCGTCTTCGACCAAAATGGTTTTAATCATACCGCACCTCGCTTTTGGATGGAAGAAATAACTGCACCATCGTACCTTGCCCTACTTCACTTTCAATTGTTAACCCATAGTTTGTGCCATAGTTTAGTTTAATACGCTCGTTTACATTGTCCACACCAATGCCCGAAAGTTTTTTCCCTTTTCGCAAGACCGGTTTATTTGTGTCTATGCCACTCCCGTTGTCTTGTATGATAATGTATACGCCATCCTCTTTTGTTTTGGCGGTTACAAGAATTTTCCCATTTTCTATTGTGTCGTTTAGTCCATGGATTAATGAATTTTCGACTATGGGCTGCAACAGGAGCCTTGGGATTTGATAAGTTTTAAGCTCTTCCGGGATATCGGCACTAAAGGTAAACTCCTTCTCTTGGCTCATTTGAAAAATTGTTACATAGTGGAATAAGTTGGCAACTTCTGTTTCAAGAGAGATTAGCTCGCTCCCGTTTATAATGGTCATACGCAGCAAATTTGACAGCGCAAGAGTCATGTCTGCGGCTTTTTTATTGTGGTTATTAAACGCCGCCCAGCGTATACAGTTTAATGTGTTAAACAAAAAATGCGGGCTAATTTGTGCTTGCAGTGCCTTTAGCTCTGCTTCGCGCTTTGCGCGCGCGTCTTCGGCAAAGCGTTTTTCCAGCGGTTTGGAAATCCCCTTGGCGATAAAGGCGGCAACTACCGCAAACGCCGCCATGGATAAAATAACCGTGGCAAGCAAGTTATATCTCGCAACATTAAGTTCATTTGCGATAACGTCATAGTATTTTATATCAACAATTTGCCAGCTTCTAAGGGGCACATGACTTATTAACATATTCGGGTCTTGACCTGTGGTGTTAAAACAAGTCCCAAGCAGTTCCGGCCTTGTGGACGAGATAATGCGGTTATTCTCGTCCACAACAATGCGCGACTGCAAATTGTCTGCCGACAAAAGGCTTGCGATAGACCGCTCGGGAATGCTAATAACAAAAGCACCCTGCCAAGTGTTTGTAATCGGGTCAATAATATTTTTGCCAATAGTCCAAACATAGGGCAAATTTCGGCTATCCACAGATACATAGTTAGGTTCAAAAATAGTCCAGATTCTATTTGTGCCCTCATCCATATATCTAAAATAACTTTCCGAAAATTGCCCTGTGTATGTCCAGTTTATAAATTGCTGATTACTTGTGATTATTGTGATATACGCCCGTACCTCAATCATATTAAAAGCTAAATTGTTTATGAAGCGATTGAAGTAATTTATACGTTCAAGCTGCCTAAGCTGCAGTTCCTGCTGCTCTAGCCCATAGAAATTAGAGGCATCTCTTTCTGCCTCAATTAACATAAGCTGCACACCTTCGTTGTTGCTCACGTACAATGCCATAGAGTAAGCCCGCTGCAAAAGCGTATCCATGCTGTTGGCAACAAGCATAAGCGAACTATCCGTTTCCGACATAATTTGATAAACAATTAAATTACTGGCGGTACGCTGGGCAATGTAAAACGAAAACGCCTGTGGGATGATAACAACAAGTGCGAAGGTGATCAACAGCTTTTTAAAGATAGACTTATTTTGAAACCAGACTCGCATAATATTCTTTCATGGCAAAGTATGCTAACTTTTTATGTGATTTATCGGGAGAAAGCAAGCCCTTACGGTTATAATACTTTTGATGTGTATGCGTACGGCGTGGACAGCGGAAGTCGTAAAAAATCCAAGGCGACAATCCGCTCAAATAAGATGGCCCATTGATGAAGGCGTCTATTTGCTGCTCAAATACATGAAGCTGCTTGTCTTCTGTAAACATATCGTCTTTTGTTCCGCGAAGTTTTGGCATAGCACACGCGCCAAACTCGCTTATTATAACCGGCTTTTGCGGGTCGCTGTTTTTGAACACGCGCATAAGCTTTGTAAAATCCGGAACATACCAGCCATAGTACTCGTTTATGCCAATAACATCTACATATTCGCAAAGCCTGTCTTTAATTTTGTATTCGAAATGGTCGACCAAGCAAGCGGCGCTTACCAGCCTTGTGCTGTCTAAAGCTTTTGCTTTTTTTGCCAAATTGCTCATGAAAACCAAACGGTCGTCTGTATCCGCGTTTTCGTTGCCTACAGACCAGATTATCACACTTGCGCGGTTATAGTCACGGCTGATAAGCTCGGTCAACTGATTTTCCGCGTCCTCATAGGTAGGCTGGTGGCTAAACTCGATTGCCCAGTATACAGGGATTTCTTCCCATAGGAGAATGCCTACTTCATCTGCAATTTGCGCTGCTTTTTCTGTATGTGGGTAGTGGGCAAGGCGCATGAAATTACAGTTCATTTCTTTTGCAAGCCGGAAGTTTTCGCGGATTTCTGCCTCGGTTATTGCTCTGCCGTTTTCTACGCTTTCTTCATGGGTACATATGCCGCGAAGGAAAATTTTGTTACCGTTTAGAATTATATTTTCGCCTTCTGTTTTGATTTCGCGAAACCCTACCCGGTCTTTTAGGATGTCGTTTTCAAATGTTACTTCTATGTCATAGAGTTTTGGGTTGTCTACATCCCAAAGCTCCGGGGTTGCGTCAAAACTAGTTGAGCCTTTACCGTCTTTAATTTGAATATCCGCGCATACACCAAGTTCTTTTATAAAAAGTTTGGCTGTGCCGCTTGTCGCGCCGTTTACGGAAACAGCCGCGGCAATTTTTTTATAACCCGAATTTGGTTCCAATGCAATGTTTAAATTTTGAACAAAGGCTTTTGGCAAACGCAAAATTTCAACATTGCGGTGGATGCCGCCATAGTTAAACCAGTCGGTATTTTCGCAGGGGACATTTGTGCGGCGGCGGGTGTTGTTTACCGCAAGCAAAATCCGGTTATCTTTTTCTAAGAGGTCTGTAACTTCCACAAAAAACGGCGTGTCACCACCTAAGTGTGTGCCTACGAACTGCTTGTTTATAAAAACCACGGTTTGATAGTTGGACGCGCCAATTTTAATAAAAACACGGTCTTCGCCGTGGTTTGCGTATTTAAATGTTCTGGTGTAAACAATTGTGCCTTCGTATAATTTTAGCATTTCTTCTTGCAAATTCCACACAGATGGCACTTTTATCGTGTCCCATGTATCAAAGCTAAAATCCATGGGATATGGCATTCCCGCATCATTTTCGTAGTTTTCCTCAAACCATTTTGCGCGTAGACATGTATCGTATTGGTCTACCGCGTAATTCCAATCACCGTTCAGCGATTCTTTTGTGCGCAAATAGTCCGTAATCACCGTGTCTTTGATAAGTTTTGCCCTGTACTGTGCTTCAAAACCCGCGAAGTGGATGTTCTCTTGAAAATTTCCTGCTGTGTTGTCCATGGTTGACCAGCTCCTTTTAAAATGTATCTTTCACGTTTTATCGTACCCTTGAAATAATTTCATTACCGTACCGAATCATATTTTCAATAGCTTTATCAAGTGAAATGCCGCCAATAATAAATCTTTCACTTTCGCTCATAAACATTGCTGTTATTTCCGCATCGTAAATTGGAATGGTCATGGGCGCGTTAAAATGCAAATTAGGGTTGCTAAACACTGCGTAAAGGGACTCGAGATGGTAAAGTGCTTCCATATATGGCGAATCTATAATCATGTTTATATTTGAAACAATATCCGCGTCCCGCAATGCCACAAGCCCACCGGCGCGTATAAAGGCACCTTCGGTTGTGTAAAAGCGGATAAACTTATATGCTTCTTCTGGGTGGCGTGCGGTTATTGGGATACTAAGCATTTTTGTATCTGAAAACGTGCGCCCGCAAACTCCACCATGCGGCCACCGTGGAAGCGGCGCAAAAGCTACCTGAAAATCACGCGGCCAGTTTTCGATATCTTTAATTTCGGCAAGCATCCATGCCCCTGTGGGCAGCATTGCGACATTACCGTTCCAAAACTCGTGGCGATATGACATGTTTCTGGTTCTCACATCCATAAGCGGGACGGATGTCCTGTCCACATTTTCCATATCGTATCTAAATTGGAGCCAGTCGCGCAGTGCCGGATTACCAAAAGCCAGACTGCCATCGTCGTAAAAAAGTGAATTATCCATTTTTACCGAATACATTGCCATTAAAAAATAGTTGTTCCAAGTATGAAAATAAGAACCGGTCACATGGTTTTGAGTTAAGGCTCTTGCGTATTCGCGGTAGTCGTACCATGTCCAATCTAGTGGCGGTACAGGCAGGCCCGCTTCTTCCAGCAGGCTTTTGTTTAGCATTACAAACCATGGTGTGATATCAATTGGCAAACCATAGTAGCTACCGTTTATGTATGAGCTCACGCTATAAATTTCGTCAAAAATTATGCCTTCCGCCGCCATAAAGCTATCCAAAGGCATATACAAATCTCTGCGCACCATCCTGTTCATACGCGCAACGGATGATTCGATCATTACATCAACCTGCGTATTTGCCAGAAGAAGAAGTTCCATCATTTCTGTATATTCCACATTATTGTTTTCCGCAGGGTAGTGAATGTTTACCCTAATATGCGGATACCTTGCCTCAAAAGCGGCTATAACCGCGCTGTTTTGGTCTGCAAGAGAGAGTTCCCATGTGAAAAAATTTAGCGTTATTATTTCTTCTTCAATTGTAGATTGATTGCTGCATGCAGATAATAAAAAAATACTTGTAAGTAAAGCAAAGATAACTGGCTTCATAATAAAAAAACTCCTATGCAAAGCATTTTACATTCCTTTTTACAAAGTGCGACATGTCTATTGATGACTTTTTTTTGTTCATTTCTTACAAATTATTTTTAAAGCTCTTGGATATAGTCACCGAACCGGAAAACCAGAGATTGAGGCACAGAAATTTTTCTGCAAAACAAGGAGACAGCGTACGCAAGAATGCTGACGACGCAGTATTGCTGGAAAATTTCTGCGCCTCATACTCTGGTTTTCTGGTTCGGTGACTATAGTGGCTACACGCCTTAGTATAGTAATATAAGTGGGAAAAAGCAATTTGCACAGCGTTCTAATTCCCGTCAAGTTGCGCAAGTTTTGTGTAGGGATGGTTATTAACCGCCCTCGGTAACACCTCGAATATGCTAAAGTGCCGGGCTATTGATAATTGCCTCTACTGCACCGATCGCACTAAAACACAACACACGGTCAGAATACTACCGCGAGCAATTCAAGCATTTTAAATTCTTTCTTGATTTAATTCGCTAACCCACAATATAATATAATCGAATAAACCCAAAACCGTATCTTGTGGATAATTGACTTGGTACTGGCGCAAGAAAAAGAGAATACGGAGGTTTGACGATGAGCGAGACGCACAAAAAAACGACAGCACAACCCACCAAAAATAAAACATCTAAAACTCGCTACTCGATAAGTGCCATCGTTGTTTTGTCGTTGGTTGCTATACTATTTCCAATGATAATTATTTTTATATCCTTCCAAGCAGAATATATAAATGACAAAGCACAGCTAAACAACTTCGATTTTGGGGCAAGTATAGCCTACATCTCCCCTACCATTTTTGACCATCACCCAAACGCTCTTTACACTCCCGAAGACTTTGCAAACGGGAGTACTACACCACCATCTTATCTAAATAACACTGCGCAAAACTTTGCCACCTACCGGCTTGTGCTGGATTTAGACGAAGGTACAGTTTACGGCCTGTCGGGTTACAGCGCGACATTTGCAATGGCCCTTTGGGTTGATGGGGTTGCTTTGGCAACCGCGGGCGTGCCCGGCAACAGTTTAGAAAACATGACCCCAAGCGCAAATTACTTCACAGTTTATTTTACGGCCGGCGCGGCGGCTACGGAAATAATTATACAACGTTCAGGTTTTGTTCATGTAAGCGGTGGCAGGCTTAATCATTTACATTTAGGCGAGCAGCATTTAATTACCGCCATGAACAACCAAAACCATATCCGTGTTAGTATGATGATCGGCGTTACACTACTTGCGGCACTCTTATTTTTGAGTATGTACCTGTTTTTTAGAAACCAGTTGCAATTTTTATGGTTTTCTGCCGTTTGTATAACAATTGCCATCCGCGCAATTGCCATGGACTACGAAATTATTATGACTTTGCTGCCGGATTTTAACTGGGAACTTAAAACTCGCTTAGTGCATCTAAGCACATCAGGATATGTGGCACTGGTACTTTTGTATGCCAATGCCATGTTTCAGAATAAGTTTAACCGTTTTGTAGTACGCGGCACACTTATTTACTTTGTAATTGACATATGTATTACAATGTTTTCGCCAATATATTTTTTTACAGGCCTCTCAGATTTCTATAATGTAATGCTAATGCTAATTGCGTTTGCATTTTTCTTTAATATGATATGGCTTATGGTTAAAAACCCTGCTCTAAAGCATATCGAATATGTTTTGGTTTGGATTACAGGTACCGCAAACATTCTCCTCGGTTTTGCCGAAATTACGCTGCGGCTGGCTAACCCTCTTTTTGCCAGCATAAACTTTATGCTAGCAGGCGCAATAATTTTTGTTTTTATCAATACCATTGCCCTCGCGCTTAACTTCCACAGAGCAGAAGATACCCTGCACAAAGAGCGGCTTAAAAATATTGAAGCAGACGAAACCAATAAAATGCTTGCCAAGCTTAGCACATTAAAAACAAACTTTCTTGCGGATATAAGCCACGAGATGAAGTCGCCGCTTTACACAATGAGTGGTTACGCACAGCTTACCGAACGGCAAATAACCGCGGGAACTGTTACCGAGGACACAAAGAAAAACCTGCGCGTTATTACCGAAGAAGCGGGACGACTATCTGAGTTGGTTGAACGGCTGTTGGAAGTATCAACCGCAAAAGCCGAGGCGAGCAGCCCTATTCGTGTATCCGTGGGGGATATAATAAGCCGAGCGGTCGCACTTTGCTCTCCGATGCTTTCTACTCACGCAAATACCTTGGAAGTACACATACAGGAAAGCTGCCCCCCTGTTGCCGCTAACCCCGACATGATTTTGCAAGTGCTTTATAATCTTTTAGGAAACGCAAGCCGACATGCAGATAATTCAGTTATTTATCTGCATGCCGAAAATACAATACCAGAGATGGTTACTTTTGTGGTAGCAGACAAAGGCACAGGCATCCATCCAGAAATTTTTGGCAAAATATTTGAGCGAGGTGTTACCGGTGATGGCTCATCAGGTCTTGGGCTGCCTATTTGCAAAGAAGCTGTAGAAATATACGGCGGCACCATAGAGATTGACAGTAAGCTAGGTGAAGGGACAGTAGTAAGATTTACCTTGCCAGTATATTTAGAGGAAAAGAGCCATAAACACTCTAACTAGCTATAGCTAAAACAGCAAAAAAGAATCTGGAGGCACAAAATGAAAAATAACGCCCCTCTAATCCTTTTAATAGAAGACAATCCACATCATATGAAAATAAACAGAGAAGTATTGGCTGCAGAAGGCTATAGAATTTTGGAAGCTGAAACACTAACAAAAGGGCGGGAGCTGTTTATTAAAGAACGTCCAAACCTTATCGTGCTTGATATTATGTTGCCCGACGGCAGTGGTCTAAAGCTTTGTCAGGAACTTAGAGCCGGTTGGTCAGATAATTCGCACCCTGCTAGCCCAAGTGTACAGGGCAGCCAAGTTCCAATTTTGTTTCTTAGTGCAAAAAAAGCAGACGAGGATATACTGGCCGGTTTTGAGGCGGGCGGCGACGATTATCTGACAAAACCTTTTACATTTGGGGTGCTCACTAATCGTATAAAAGCCATCCTACGGCGCACAGGCCAAGTGCCGGAGCTGCTTACAAAAGGATTGCTATCCATTGATATATACTCCAACAAAGTTACGTTTGATGGCAGCGACCTAGAAATTAAGGGCAAAGCATTTGATATTATCTTCTTCCTATGGCAAAACGAAAACAAGTTTTTTACCGCCGATTTTATCTACGAAAAAATTTGGGCACAACCCATGCTTGGCGATGACAGCACCTTCAAGTCTACCATGTCAAGGCTAAGAAAAAAGCTGAACAGCACAGGTTACACAATAACCTCGGAACGCAGCAGAGGTTACTGCTTTGAGCGAGGATAAAATCTAAAAACAGTTTAAAGCAAATGTAGCCAATTCTGTTTACCATATAGTCGTATTGTATGCAAACCATGTTATTAAAGCAAAAATATTAACCCAAAGGTTGAAAATCAACAACCTTTTATATGTTGTCTCTTTATGTCTGCTATAATTGCTACGACGTAAGGGGACTTTTTTTAGTGGACAGTGGAGAGTGAAAAACATAGTGCTTTTTATAACTCTCCCCCCTCTCCATAAGATAAAACGGCAAGGAGGCCAAAAGGTATGACAGAAAACATCAAACCCGGTGATATTCTAATGTTTGAGGTAGGTGACGATAGGCTTAGCAAAGCAATAGGCAAGTTGACCAAGTCTAACGTGTGCCATTGCGCGCTTGCGGTTAGCTCTAACGAGCTGATAGAAATGAGAGGCAATGGTGTTCAGAAGAAAAATATTTCTGATTATAAAGACGAAATTATTTTTAAGTTAAACCTTCGTGACGAAAAAGATATGATGCCGGTTATAAATGCCGCGGAAAAATATATGGCTGACGGTATACCTTACGACTGGCCATCGCTTGTTATGATTGGTGGGCTGCTTGTTTACAGCAGGTTTAATAAAAAACTAAAGCACAAGCGTATTGTAAATCCAATCTTGGGTGTTGCATGTTGGTCTTTGGATAAGCTGCTTATTAAGATTAACAACAGCGGCAGTAACGAAGCTATGATGTGCTCGCAGTTTGTTTATCAGTGCTATCTTGATGCCGGCGAAGGTTATTACATAGAGATAGAAAACGGCTTAATTTTTGCGGACAAAGAATGTGACGAGCCAAGTTTAAGTGATTTACTTAGTAACGAAGACGATATAGAAATGGCACCGATTTTGACCATTGACCCAAGTGAAATAGACGAGGAGCAACTAGCTCAAGAATTATTTGACGCACTTGACTACGAAACGGGAGATGTGGAGTACGAACACTTAGACGGCGGTGTTTTTGCAAAAACTCTATCCAACGCTAAAAGGTTTATGGACTTGGTCGAAAAGATTTTGGATGTGATTGGCCCGGATATACCTCGCCCGGCTTTGTTTGTAACCCCGGCGGATATTTGCTTTCACTCTGCAAACCTTGAAAGGCATGTAATACCGTATGGTAAATAATTGTAGCGGCTAATATCGCAAAAAGGAGGAATCTAAATGAGAAGCAGAATAATCAATTTTGAAGAAGCATTGGCAAAAAGAGGTGTAGTCTTACAGCTTGCAGCAAGTGATACTGCCGCAAATGGCGCGAATGAAAAGTACATCAAAGCGGTAACTGAAATATACATGCATACACTATCTGTAAACACCAGTACATTCCCCGAACTAAATCACAAAAACGCACACACGAAAAAATTTGCGGAGCATTTGAACAAGGCGCAAAAGTCCGCACAGAAATGGAATCAGATTGATGTCAGGCTAAAAGGGCTGCCGGAAGAAATTGTGGACTTCTGCGGTGATGACTTTTTGAAAGGTCTGTTTGCGCAGGGGGCAAAAAACGCTGGCGAGCTGATCATTGACCCAACATCAAAAATAAGCAAAGACATTTTACTTAGGGATATCAAAAAATCCCACGAGATTATTTCCGGTATGACAACCAGCATAAAATCTATGATAAAGCACCTTAAAGATTATAACAAAGAACTGGAGACACAGGCACAACTATTGCTGAAAATAACAAATGACATCAAGGGTGCCAAGGATGTAAACAATGAGCAAATTAAGGAAATCAAAAAACTCATAGACCAGCTAAAGAGCGACATTACCAATGCGTCTATTGCTATTACCGCACTGGCCGCTGTAAATGTTGGCGCAATTGTTATGAGTGGGATTGCTATAGTTGTTGCGGGGCCGTTTGGCGCGGTTGCTTGGTTATTTACAGGTGCTGTAATTGCGGGTGCATCTTACGTCATAGCCATGAATGCATATAAAATTCAAACAGCGCAAGAGGACATTAAGAACAAAACAGCAAAAATGGGTACCCACGAAGCAGATATTCTTGTGCTTGACAATATATCTGAGGATTACAATAACCTTTCTAACAAAGCAAGAGAAATGACTGCGTATCTCGAATCCATACTCTCTCCGTGGAGCCATATGGAGCAGCAAGTCGGTAATCTTGCAAAAGACATAGATAAAGCAGGCACGCATTTTAAAGCAAGCGACTGGAAATTGGTAAAAGAGGATTTTGAAGAAGCCGAGAAAATACGCAAAGTGTTAGAAGCAGATGCGAATAGCTTGATACTGCCCCAATTTTTAAGCAGTAATGCGAAAATTGAAATTGGCATGTCAGAAGCCGAAGTTAAAAAAGCGGTTGCAAACAGCAAAACAGTACCATTTAATCAAATATTAACAGCGGTTTAATACGCAAAGGCACGTAAGAGTGGAGGAAATTTATGAAAACGGGCAAAAGACTTTTAGCAATAACTATGACTTTAGTGCTTGTCTTGTCTATGACAACACAAGGGGTTATGGCTTACAGTGAGGATTTGGACAGCATTGACGGCGATTATTCCGCTACGGAAAACGACCAAGAAAGCTATGTAAACGAACCGGAGTATTATGTACCAGAGTATGAAAACAAAGAGAGCTCCACAAGCGATAGCCCACCCGATATAATGGCCGAGGACGAACCGGGCGAATACCCGAGTGCGGAATACTACGAGTACAAAGAGGAACCCACAACCCAAATAACACCTACGTACATTGAAATTTCGCCTGCGGCGTTTACATCTACATTCGACCTCTCCACCGGCATAGGAACAGGAAATGTGTCTGACTTTACTTGGGCTAGCCCTATTCTAACTGTAAACAATGGCGCGGATATAGAAATTACGGGCACAGTATCAAACGGACGGCGTATTGTAGTTGCGGCAGGTGCAAATGCAACCATCACCCTAAACAGCGTTTCCATTACAGGGCTTACGGGTAATTGGGATACGGCAATTTCATTAAGCACAGGCGCAGACCTTACTCTAAATGTTGCAAACGGAACCACAAACAATCTCCAAGGCAACTGGTTTGGGGCGGGCATACAAGCCCCCGCAAACACATACCTAACGATTAACAGCGGTGCGGGAAGCATTCTAAACGCACAAGGCAGCACCAATGGTGGTAGCGGTATTGGCGGCAGCCTGGGTCAGGCTGCCGGTAATATAACCGTCACAGGGGATGGTGCTGTTAATGCTGCAAGCGGCGGGTCTGTTGGCGGTGCAGGTATTGGCGGTGGCAGAGATGGTAATGGCGGCACAATTACCATTGGCGGCAATGTGACAGTTACAGCACAAGGCGGCGGCTACGGTGCAGGTATTGGCGGCGGCAGTAACGGCAGCGGCGGCACCACTACCATTGGCGGTAATGCCGATGTAACAGCCACAGGCGGTATTAATGGTGCAGGTATAGGCGGTGGCCGGAATGGACATGGTGGACTAATCACCATTAACGGCGGTACTGTAAGGGCATATAGCGCACCTACAGGTGCAGGCGCAGGTATTGGCGGTGGCAATAACGGCAACAGCGGCACAATTCTCATTGCAAACGGTCATGTAACCGCAATAGCCACAGGTGGTGCAGGCGGCGGTGCAGGTATTGGCGGCGGTTCAAGCGGCGGTAATGGCGAAAGCATTACCATTAGTGGCGGCACAGTAATAGCAAGCGGCGGCGGTGCAAACGGCGGCGCAGGAATCGGCGGCGGTGGTAGTGTGCAACAAGCTGGTAACGGCGGTAATATAACTATAAGCGGCGGCACAGTGAGTGCTACGGGCGGTGGTTCGGCCTCTGGCATTGGCGGCGGTCTCAGCGAATGGGGTGATGGCTGGCACGGCGCGCCTGGTACACAAACCATCACTGGCGGCAATATCAACACAACGCCACGCCCTACCATTACTTTTGATGCACAGGGCGGCACAGTTACACCTACAAGCGCGCTTGCCGACCAAGCTGGCAACAGGCTTGCAAGCTTGCCTACGCCTACGAGTGGTACCGGTACATTTAATGGTTGGTGGACGGCGGCATCTGGCGGTACGCAAATAACTGTGGGTACAACAGGCACGGTTTTTCCTGTAAGTACAACCGTATATGCGCAGTGGACGGCACACACAGCCCCCGGCGCACCGACTATCGGAACCGCAACAGCAGGTAATGGTGAGGCAAACGTAGCGTTTACCGCCCCAACTAATTACGGCGGCAGCGCAATTACTGGTTTTACCGTAACATCAAGCCCCGGCGGTATAACGGCAACAGGCACATCAAGCCCGATTACCGTTACAGGCTTAACAAATGGTACTGCATATACATTTACAGTAACAGCTACAAACGCAATAGGAACTAGTGTGGCTTCGGCGGCATCTAACTCGGTAACGCTTATTGCCGTTGTAAACACCCTGGCCATTGAAGGCATAACCCCGCCTGCGGTGGGTGATACGCCAGTAACCGCCATAACCCCCAACGCGCAGTTCACAGGTACGGTATTGTGGGAACATAGCGGCGGTACGGCTGCCGGGGCAACTTTTGACGCAGGGCGCGAATATACCGCAACCATCACCCTCACGCCGGAAACAGGGTTTACTCTACAGGGTGTGGCGGTAAACAGTTTTATCGTAGCAGGGGCAGACACAGTTACTAACCCTGCAAACAGTGGTGTTATAACAGCGGTGTTCCCCGCAACTGGCGCACTTACCCATGCCCAAAGGCCAAATATCACCACACAGCCTCAAAACTATACTGTAAACACAAACACCGCCGTCACTTTATCGGTAGCGGCAAGTGTCGCGGATGGCGGCAATTTATCTTTCCAATGGTTTAGCAACACAACCAACAGCACTGCGGGTGGTACAGCCATTACAGGGGCAACAAGGGCAACATTTTCGCCGCTTACAGGTGCGGCGGGTACCATTTGGTATTATGTTGTAGTTACCAACAATAATTCTGCGGCAACGGGTAACCAGACCACTTCCGCTACCAGTAGGGTTGTGTCCGTAACGACGAGAACACCGTCGGCAGGCGGCAGGAGCGGTGGCGCAAGTCAAACATCTTTGCCAGCAAGCGCTCAATCGCCAAATATAACACAGCAACCACAGGGCGGCACGGTTATGCAAGGTGAAACGCATAATCTATCCGTAACAGCAAATGTAACAGACGGCGGAACATTATCTTTCCAATGGTATAGCAGCACCACGGGCAGAAACATCGGCGGTACCGCAATACCGTCCGCAACAAGTCGGGAGTTTTCGCCGCAGACAGGTACACTTGGCGTAGTTTATTACTATGTTGTGGTTACAAATACCAATAACAGCGTAACCGGCAGAAGAACCACTACAACGGTAAGCAGTGCAGTAGCGGTAGAAGTTGCTGCAGCAGCAGTGGATATGGCACTGGAAGGCACACCGCTATATGTATACCATGGTAACCCGCAAGCAGACTTGACGCAATTCCCATTTGTAGATGTTGCAACAACAGATTGGTTTTATCCATTTGTAAGGGCAGTGCAGGAAAACCAACTGTTCCACGGCACAAGCCATAATACCTTTACACCACAGGGCAGCATGACACGAGCTATGTTTGTTCAAGTGCTTGCCAATATGGAAAGCGCAAACCTAGCCGTGCACCAAACCAATAGCACAAATCCAAGGTTTAGTGATACCTCACCTACGGCATGGTATTTCTCCGCTGTCGAATGGGCGGCAGAGCAAGGGCTTGTAATGGGTGTTGGCAACGGCAGTTTTGAGCCAAGCCGAGCTATAACCCGGCAAGAAATGGCGATTCTTTTGAACAACTACATTGTAAACAGAGGCATGATTTTACCGCAAGATGCCGCAAGTATATTTACCGACCAAAACAGTATTGCCGCATGGGCCTTAGATGGTATATTGGCAATACAAGCCGCGGGACTAATAACAGGGTACCCAGACGGCAGTTTTGCACCGGGCAATACAGCCACAAGAGCAGAAGTGGCCGCAATATTTGCAAGGTTTTTAGAAATAGCGGATTTACCACGACGGGATGATTTAGCCGCAAAAAAACTGAATAGCAACATAGCAGTAACAAGCCACTACTGATGGAATAAACCCCCACAGTAGTGGCTTTTACATTCTTAGCAAAATATCTGCGTGAAAGCCTTTGATAAAATACTGGCACAAAGCAGCCGCAGCATATTGATTCTAATTCCCCTCTTCGAGGGGTGCCCGCAGGGCGGGGTGGTAGCTACGATGCGATATTCGCTTTACCACCTACAAAGTATGTATAACCGCCCCGGCGCATTCGCGCCACCCCTCCAAGGTGGGGAATTAAAAACACCTCTAAGGCAATGCGTTTGCATTACCAAAGAGGTGTCCATTATACAAAAACTATAACACCACTAAGCGATGGGTAAATAGTAGCTCCACCATATATTGCTTTTTCCCGGGTTGTTTGTCTTACCACCTACATACATGCTGTACAGACTAGAATATCCCATATATGCAAGTGTTGCGTACGGGGTACCCCGTACAAGTGGATAAACAGTGGCCAAATTTGTAAAAACTACAGGCCATAAACTCCACTGCCGCGCGCGATATTACCTTGCAGCAGAACTATAACCATAATACAAACCTAACATATCTATCCGATTAAGCCACTAAGCAGCTATCAATGTAAGCACATGTTTGCCAGAGCCGGATTGCCGATAGGGACGGAGCTACCGTTTGTCGTTAGCCGGGTGAGAGCTGTGATTACAAGAATGATGCTTCGCAACTTGTAAGTAGTATATATTAGGTAGCCGGGCAAAACAATGTGACATGTTCTAAGGATTTTGTCAATTTCTATCGTATACCAAGATAGCACCATTACGGCACGGCGTTCTAATTCCCATCAAATTTGTGTAGGAGCGATTATTAACCCGCCCGCTTTAACGCCTCGAATATGTTAAAGTGCCGGGAGATTAATAATCGCCCCTACGGGATGCGTGGCCAATTTGCGTATAATCGCGAAAATTAGAATATCGTGCTATTAATGGGCTGTTGCAAAACCGGTTTTAATGTTATATTATTCTCAAACAAAGCGTCCATGTACCAATAGAACGATAGTTTACGTAGGAGGAATGCATCGTGATAAAAAGCCTAACAAAAGGCCTGACAAAGGAAGAAAAAAGCTGGATCCTATACGATTGGTCCAGCCAAGGCTACGTAATGATTGTACATACTGTAATTTTTTCGATGTTCTTTATTCATTTGGCGGCAGATGCCGTGGGCGGCGAAACTGTGGCCAATGCTTACTGGAGCCTGGCAAATACCATAGGCACAATTATTGTAGGGCTTATGGCACCGGTTTTGGGAACCCTTTCTGGTTATAAGGGGAAGAAGAAAATGATTTTTACTTTCTTCGCTTATGTGGGAATATTGGGTACTGTTGCTTTGGCTCTGGTGCCTGAGCATTTGTGGTTGATATTACTGGGCGTCTTTGTTGTCGCTTCTGTAGGTTTTTCCGGGAGCAATAAAATTTATGACGCGTTTCTTGTAGATGTTTCGCCCAAGGAAAATATGAACCGCGTTTCTACACTAGGGTTTGGTTTTGGCTATGTTGGCGGAGCATTGCCGTTTATTTTAAGCATCCCCTTTGTTATTTTAGTGCAGCTTGGTGTTCTTGATATGCCTTTGGTTATGGCGTACCGGATTTCTTTTATAATAGCCGCAGTGTGGTGGATTGTTTTTAGTATTCCTATGTTCAAAAATGTTAAGCAAGTAATTGGGGTAGACCAAGAGCCGCAATATGTACGCAAAAGTTTTGTTCGAGTGTGGACAACATTTTTGGATATTACCAAGCACAAGCATGTATTAATATTTTTGGTCGCGTTTTTCTTATATAGCGACGGGCTGGGGTCTATTATCCGCTTGGCAACAGGTTTTGGGATAACCATCGGGCTTACAGATATCAGCCTTTTGGTGATACTTCTGGTTACGCAGTTTGTCGCCTTCCCCTGCGCTATTATTTATGGCAAAGTATCTGAGCGAATAGGTGCTAAGAATATGATTTACTTTGGCATAGGCACTTACTGCGTTATTTGTATGATTGCGCTGTCTATGAGCCCGGAGCGAGACCCTCGGTTTTTGACAACTATGTTTTGGATATTGGCTATGCTAGTGGGAACTGCGCAAGGCGGGGTGCAGGCTCTTAGCCGTTCGTACTTTGGCAGGATTATCCCCAAAGAGAAATCTAATGAGTATTTTGGGTTTTACAATATTTTTGGACGCTTTGCTTCTATAATAGGTACTACTGCCTTTGGGCTGGTAGCGCTTGCTACAGGGCAGCCGCATTATGGGATTGGTGTTATTGTGGTGTTATTTGTTGCGTCTGCCATTGTGTTTAAGTTTGCGCCTGATGATAGGAAGTTTGTGGGGGAGCAGTATAGTTAATCTATAGCTAGATACTATTTTCTTGCTAAGCCTACAGCTGGGAAAGGCGGGGTTTGTCAACAGTCACAACTTGATCCTAAGTTGAGTAGTCTTGCTATCGTGCCCAATTGAAATTAAGAAACACCAATTTTTATTATTTCTTATGACCTCACCATTGAACTGTATCCTCGTCATCTCGCCAAAGCGTAGGTAATGCCATACACATTAGAATGGCAGAATACATAATAGCCGCCAGTCCACCAATAGTAATTGCATGGGTGAGTATAATTAACGATGGAATAAGCATCATAACCGCTATTACGGTAGGAATGGACGCGCAAATTGCCATCAGCCATCTATTATTTTTAATCTGACCCATAAGCGACAACCCAAAGCAGGCAAACGCAAAAACAAGGGGGATAAAGGTTGAATATGTGGCTTCTGCCGATACAAAGCCTACAAACACAACGACCAAAGCCATTAAAAACATTGCGCCCATTGCCATCTCAATGCGGCTGAATTTTTTCTTGAATTTTCGGTGCAGTAAACAATAGCCAATAAGCGCAGTAACAACGCTACACCACATAATCAACATCTCATGGGGTACTCGCGGCATAAATAACCCAAAGCGTATGCCTGTTGCCAACGACACAATAAAACTTATTAACAAACCTAAAAGTGCCGCTGCCAATGCCGCGCCGATAATTAAACAAATCCAACGTCCCATATTGCGGAAATTCACTTGCGCCTTTGCCCGTAGGCAAAAAACAGCAATAATCACAGCCACAAGCATAATTATCCCTAAAGCCATAGCGATGATATCTGAGTACAATACAAAACCTTGAAATGGCAGAGGAAAAAATACTCCTTCTCTATCAGACTGAAAGGCATCTATATTGCTGTATTGGGGGTTGCTTGTAAATCTTTCCACCAATGCACCAACCAAATTTATATAGTGCTGCATGGTAGTAAGGGAGATGTATTCAAGGCTGTCCTGCGGTGTGTGGTAGTGGAACAAACTATCGATGGGTGCAAAATTCATTCCATTAAAGCCTCTGTTTATAAAAAGAGTCAAATCTGTGTTATTTGGCACAAAGCGGTACACGGCAGTCATGGCTGAATTGCTCATGGGTTGTGCATTGGCAGCAGACAATGCGTTTCTGAAAAATCGCATGGTTTCATAATTGTTGGCTTGGGTTTCAAACATAAGTACCGGGCCACGGACACCTCTGGCTTCTAAGTTAAGCACCATACTAACATTGGAAAAATCCATGTTTTCCAACGCGAAATAAGCTCCCCATAAGCCGATTTCATGTAAATCTGTAAAAAGGAAATATATGCTGTTTTCCAAGTCTTGCCCCGCAAAGTGGCGAGCGATTTCAAGCATAGTTGTCAGCCCATAACCGGCATCGGCAGCTCCGAGGGAATGTACATTGCTGGCCGGATTTAGGCTAGAGCCGATGCTTGGTGAATCTATATGAGCCACCAGCATAATGGCTGTGTCGTTGCGCCCCTGTTGGCGAAACAGCAGATTACTACCCCTTAATACTGTACCAGCCAAATCCCGCTGCCATTCTGTCTCTTCTCCAAGCCCCAATTCTGCGTTGTATATCTGTTCGGCTGTCCAGCCACGTATTTCTCTAAGGCGTCTCCAATAATGCCTGTATGTTGGAATGTCTATTTCAAAATCATCAATTTCAACAGTTAGTCCGTAGCCTTCCATTACATCAATGATATAGTCACGCACATACATGCGCCGTTCAAATTCAAGTACCGAACGCTGCTCTGCCGCTATGATATTAAGATGTCGCAACATACGTTCTGCGGATAGCTCATCCGAATTTACAGGCACAACTTGCGGTGTACTCATGGTATTGATTCCAAGTAATATGCCTAAAATTACTGCAATCGTTAAGCATATTATTTTCGGGGAGCTTATTTTAGTTGACATAAAAAATCACCTGCTTTTGATATTTTTTTCTTCAATATCAATTATAACAGGTGATTTTTCGGAATCAATGGAGTGATACATAAGCGGTAGATATTCATGTATAAGCGGTAGGTACTACTTCTTATTAAGCTCTTTCAGCATTTCATTCATTTCGTCCATCTGTTTTTTTGACTGATAAAAACGAATTGCTAACACAACAACATAGATGCTTATAATTAACCCAACAAGGCTAATAAGATGAATTGGCTCACTCCATTGAATCCATCCCATGTAACTTCCAATGAATAAATAAATCACTATGATTAAAAGCAAGTGTAAGGTATGACGAATAAGCAGTTTATGTCTTTTTAGTCCTTTACTAGAATACATGACGAACCCTGTTAAAGAGATAAGCAACGACATAACGAAAAAGGCAATCATGCCATGCCAAGACATACTGTCAATCACCCAAAAACGCATCCATACAATATTGCCTAGCATAACACAGAAATAAATAACAAAAAAATCATTCACGACTTCTTTTGCGAACGCTTTAATATCCATGATGTTGTCCTCCTAGCTTTAACATTAAATTTTTCTTCAAGCTACTTACATATCGGCGTGAAATAGCTATCCGTTCTTTGTTTATTAAAACGGCTTCTGCATTGCCGGATAACGAAGGCATAAAGGTTTTTATTTTGTACATATTCACAATAGCCGACTTTGATATTCGCACAAAACCGTTCATCTTTAATTCTTCCAATTCGTACAGTTTTTGCTTTGATTCATACACTTCGCTTTCGCAATAGAGAAATACTTTTCTGTCTACTGATTCAATATAATAAATGTCCGATGGATTTATCTTGTGAAGTTCATTATCAATACTTGCAATAAGCATCTTGCTCGATGCTTTGAAAGTGTCCAGCATATTCAAAAGTTCGGGGCTTATATTATGACATCGTACAATGATTTCTTCTTCTGCACCCGCTTGTGGTTCTTCAATCGTGATTTTCAAAAACTATCACCACCTTTTTGAAATAAAAATTCCGATGTATCAATTATAGTGTATTCTTCTCCGGATTTCTAGTAAAGCAACACCACAGATCGACACGTTGTTTAAGGTGCTATACCCACTAGGTTATACAATAGAAATTGTGCCCATTTAGCAAAAGCGCGTTAATGAAGGGTAAGAATAGTGAACATAAAAACGACCGCCGATGAACTTTGAAATCATCAGGCGGCTGTTTTTTTGACAATGCATTATTTCCCGTATTTTTTTAATTAAAACAATACTACCCCATAGCCTCCGACAAACACAAAATCATCAACGCCTGCCCGTAGGTCATGGGCGTAATGGGAATATTCAAATAAAACTCCTTATCCCACCCAATTGGCGTACCGTATGACACATTCTCCACCGTGCCATCGGTGGATATAAACTCCAAAATATTAGCAAGCGCGCTGTCCGCAAGTTCTTGGTACTCCTCACGCGGCAAGACTCCTTGACGTATCCCTTTCAATATCCCGCACAAGAAACCCGCCGACCCGGATATCTCCAAGTAAGAATCCGCATCGTCGATAACCGTGTGCCACAGGCTGTTGCCTTTGTCCGCGTGCTCTTTCAACGCCTTAACTTGCGCCTCATATATCGAAAGAAAATACCGCCGCAGTGCAGGGTCTATATCAAACTCATTCAAGTACTCCAAAATGGCAACCGTATACCAGCAATTGCCGCGTCCCCAATGGACTTTGCCGTAATTGTGATGCCCCGCAAAGTTATAACCATGGTAAAACAGCCCAGCATCTTTGTTGAACAAATACTTGACATGCCCCAAAATTTGATAATTAACTTCGTCCAAGTAGTCGCTTCTATCCAAAATTTTGGAAGCACGCGCCAAAAACAGCAGCGTCATAAATACCGTGTCTATTAGAATTTCGTCGTCGTTGGCACTGCCGGTTATCATGTGCTGGAACATGCCGTCACCGGTACGGATTAATCCCTTGCTTTCCATAATCCAGTCTGCCCACTCTTTTATTAATGCGCGGTATTCTTCTTTGCCTGTGATTTCGTACAAGTAGGTGAGAGTTAACATAGGAGACGTTGTGTTAACGTTTTTCTCCAAAATACCCTCTGCAATGCGGGCATCGTACCAGTTTATTAGGAAATCTAAAATGGCTGGGTCTTGGTTTACGGTATAGTATTTGTACAAGCCAAAAATTCCAACACCCTGCGGCCACTCCCAACAGTCTATGTCGATAAGACTGATGGGGAAAACTTCTTTCATGTCGTTGTTTTTGAGCGTCTTCATGCGAGTTGCTACTTGGTTTAGCTTTTCTTCGATTATATTGCGGTTTGTCATTATGCTGTCACCCTTTAGAGTTTGATGTAGGGGCAGACCTTGTGTCTGCCCGGGATTTGTATGCATGTAGCGGGCAGACACAAGGTCTTCCCCTACGGTAGTATACAAGTGTTATTGTTTGCTAAATTTTTATCGACTGCAAAAATGCTTCCATATTTGCATATTCATCCAAGTTGCCGAGCTTAATAACCCATGTATTTTCGCGTCCGTCGCTTACAAACTCTTTGTTTGTGCCGGAACCTTTTGTTGTTAGCGTAATTCCGTTTTTCGCGGCAACAACTGCAAGTGCACGGCCCTTTTGCACCACCACAGCGTTTGGAGTAATCAAATGCGCATCAAATTCCGAAAGAGGCACATACGCGTGTGTGTAACCAATTTTATTGTCACCCAGTTTAAAATGCAGTGTAGCCGTGCTGCCATCTTGGGTTGCAGACGGCAGCACACCGTTACCGGCCCAAAACGCAGGCCGTCCAGAGCCACACGGCTGTCCTTCGCCGGGGTGGTTAACAAAAACTTGTGCTGTTTTACCCAGTGCGCAATGCACAATATGCTCCTGATAGCCATTACCATACGGTTTGAAGCCTACCGCGGAAGTTAAAATGCCATACGCGTCTTTATACATATAAATGTTAACATGCTCCTCAAAACCCTGTGTTGTCTGGTGAACAACCGGCGTTGCTTGGCGTGGGATGTACTTTGCGTACTCCTGCGGCGGCACGTAATCGCTAATTGCCGTGGGCAGTGCAAAGTCCGCCTTGCAAGTAGTGTCCGTATTGTACAGCAAATGTAAAAAGCCCGTTGTACCTGACGAATACACGCCCTTTATCTCCCGCTCGTACAACCTGCCAGCCGTGCCCATAAGCGCACCGTCAAACGCGAACAGAGCCAAGCAATGGCTCAGCTTATCCATAGCTTTTTTTGATTTTTCGCGTAAGTTGTCGTTGCCGTGCATGTACAGTACCGCAAGCCCGAGATAATCTATGGGAATGTACGCGGGAGAATTCCATTCCGTTATAAACTCGTCGAAGAATCCGTCGAACCATGTTTCGAACAAACCTTCCGCTTTCTTTTGCAGCTCACGCCCCGTCAAGCCGCTGGACTCAAATACCTTGTCGGGCAGCAGCCCCCCGGCGATGTATTGACAAGTGTGGAACATAAGCGCGTGATTTTCTGAGAAAAACCACATAACGTCGTTGCCTGGCTCGTCTATCCAATAGCGGAAGCTAAGCATCGCGTCCTCTATTGTGGACTTTACTTTTGGCGATAGTTTGTCGCCGTATGCAATATACGCGTGAAGGAGTACCGCAAAATGGAAATCCGCACAGTCCATTTTTGCAAAAATGCCACGGATTTGGTCAAGTATTATTTTTTCGGCAAGGTCTATGTCGCGGCCTTGGTGCAGCAGAGCCGTTGCCTTGTATATGTTATGAACAGTGCTGTTTGCCACAAGGTCGATTGCGTGTGCCTTTCGCGCATCCAAACATGGCTCGTTTACATTAAGATTACGGCTACATACAAATTGCGTGTCTATATTTTTGCTTATGGCAATGCCATTTACATTGCAGCCGATATTAAGCAAGCAATATCCTTGAAATTGCGATGCTACTTCCAGCCTATCCTGCGCTCGGGCCAAGGTAAAGTCTATAGTCTCCGTCGGCTGGATTCCAGCAAGCCCGCCACCCAGCGATGCTGGGAACACTTTTACGGTTACAGGAAGCTCTGCGTCAAGCGGATTTTTTATATACAGCCCCGCAGGTGCGTCTATATAGGCTTCCTTATCTACATACACGTTGTCCAGCATGTTTTCGACTTGCTTTAACTTGTCTGCGTCTACATCAGCATCAATGGGCAGGCGCATGGTAAGAGCGACATCATCCAAACAGCGTAAGCGGAAATAATAATCGGTATCGCGCTCCGCCAAGTCTTCCAAGCAGAACAAAACTTCGTTATCGCCTTCTTGCAAATTAATATCAAATTCCGTACCTTTTACCATGTTTCTGGTAAACGGCGTAAAATCTATTACAAGCTGTCCGTTAACCCAAATGGTTGCGGCGCCGCAAGTTTCCACACGAAAACGCTGCGCTCCCGCCGCTTTGCTATTAAGAGTTACCTTACCGTAGCGACGCAGATACGTTGGTACAAAATAAAACCCCGATGCTTCCACGCCTATATTGCCAAACGGAAAGTACATGCTCCATGCATTTCCCGTCTGCGGCAATGGCGGAACTACGCCCAGCCTCTCCGCAAGCATTTCCTTACGGCAAGGGTTTTCGTGTATGGAGAAGTCCTTTTTCAACCACTCGTTTATCTTGCCCGATAATGTAACTTTACGGAACTCCCGCGTTGTGGTGGCAACAGGAGTTACCATGTAGCGGTTTACGTATCCGTTTTGTAATGGGTATTCAATGTACATTATTACACCTCCGATAATACCGTCATTGTATCATGGGGCAGAAAAAAAACTTACAGTTTTCTAAGAAAAAACCGTAAGTCTTTGTCAATCTCTAAGTATCTACGCGGGAGTATCCACATTAGAGCTGTAGAAAAGCAATCCAACTGGTGACTGTGAGTCACCAGTTGACTCGCAATTGTTTTGTTACAACTTTTACGACAACATTAAGAACTTTGGATACACAATCACCCATTAACAAACCCTGTAAATATAAGCATACAGGCAAAAAACGCGCCAATGGCAATACATATCGTCCTAAAGCTCAAGTCAACAGTCCTAACCTTTTTCAACAATTTGCTATTTTTCACATAATATTTGAAAACTAAAAAACCAACCACTAAACTGGCAAAAAATATCCCCATTTTCTCCAAGTACCCCATACCGTCAATACGTGCTTCTGTCTGAAATAAGAATGTGATAACCTGCTGGCCAAATATCCCGCCCACAAAGCACATCGCACCCAGCACAAGTATCGGTACTTGCTGCCAAACATCCACCTTACAGGCAATGCTTTCGTCTCGCTTGCCAAAAAGAATACCGGAATATTTTATAAAGCTAACAATAGTCCCAAGGCTCATAAACACGAGAATCCAACTCATAGCCCCATCTACACCGGTAGCGATAAAGTACTTGGAAACACTCCCATTAAAAATGGGCGTACCCGTTATACCAAAAATGGCAAGCAGAGTAGCAATTCCCACCAGCGGCATATTTTTAAACACACCGCGTATATCATATAAATTGCGCGTTTTGTAAACATGAGCAATAATGCCCGCACTCAAAAACAGGGTAGACTTAAACAACGCGTGGTTAAGCATATGATACAAGCTGCCTATATAGCTATACGGTCCGCCAAGGTTAAAGCCTGTAAATATTAGCCCCACTTGCGAAATTGTATGATATGCCAAAACCAGCTTCATATCAGTCTGCGCTAGCGCCATTATAAAGCCGACAATAGCGGTAACGATCCCAAGCACCAGGAAAAAATCGCTCAAAGCCACAACTTCGAATGTATACTGGAAGCGCAGGAACAAGTAAATAGAACTCTTAATATGCAGCCCACTAAGCACAGCCGAGACCGAAGACGGCACGCCGCTTGTACCATGCGCTTTGGGCAGCCAGCTAAACAGCGGCACAAGAGCGCATTTTAGCACCACAAAGGTCATAATAAGCGCGTATGGCAATATCAAATATCCCCTGTATATTCCCGCAAACTGGGTATTTGCCTCGTAAATACTCAACGTGCCGGTATATTTATAAACATACCCGATACCAAACATGTAAAACTGCATTACGATTACATTAATCATCAAATAAATTAGTCCGTCATATAACGAACGTTTTTGCTTGTTAAACAGTATAAGAATGGTTACCGCAACGGTAGACACTTCCATAAGAACAAAAATGTTAAAAAAGTCGCTGGTAAGGAAGACGCCCATTAGCGTACCCTGCCACAAAAACAGCAAAAACCAAAATAGTGGATTGTTATTTTCGTTATAGCTGTAGATTATCGCGATAAGGAACATAAACGCTGTAAGCATAATAAACACGGTCGATAATGTATCGGCCATTAACACAACGCCCATTACCCCTTCGTAACCGCCTACAGATGTAGTCAGTCCCGTAAGCCCTTCGAAGCGGCCAAGAGGTGTTGTTTCCGTAAGAATGCGCGCCTGCGCGAAAAGATAACCGGACGCCGCAAGTATAACCACTTGCGAAGCAAGAGCGACTAATCGAGTAGCTTTTTTCATATTAAAGAAATACAAAAACACACCCAGCAAAATAGGGAAGAAAACGAAAAATACAAGCATAACTATTCCTCCAAACTCCTCTTGCGCGCAATATCCCAGTTAGTGGTCTTGTGTTTCCTATACAAGGTTATAAACATAACGGTATTGATAGCGGTTATAGACAGCCCAATAACAATGGCGGTTATCATAAGTGCCTGCGGGAACGGGTCCGCAATATACTCTAACTCAAACCCGTACATACTTTCCCTAATAGGTGGCACAATACCCGCTCTAAAACCGATACTAAGCCAGAACATTACCACCGACATTTCCATAAGAATAATAAAAACCATAGACTTGATAATGTTGCGCGACGAGATAAGCCCGTAAAAGGCAATCAAAAACATTAATATAGAGCCAAGCTCCACAAAATTTACTTCGCCCATAGCCTACTTCCTTTCGATAGCTACATATCTGTAAAACAAAATAATAAACCCAAACGCTACTTTCATGCCTATTAAGGCATTCATTAAAATCAGATACGTCATTTGCGCAAACGGAATCCACTCCGCGGGCAAGTTATGCATAGCACCTTGGAAAACTATCAACACAGCAAGAACGGTAATGCCCACAAAAATAACTTCTTCCATTTTACTTATTCTCTCGATACGCACATCATAGATATCGTATATCATGTAACGGCAAATAAAGAACCCCGATAGCGCCAATCCGCCTTGGAAACCGCCGCCGGCTGTAATAAAACCGTTTGCGATCAGGTAAATCCCAAATAGAATTGTCACAGGTGCCGCCAAGCGCAGCAGGAATAACGCCATGCCCGATTTTTCTATTTTGCTGCGTTCACCATAAGCCGTAGATACTTCGCTAAAGTGGGACATGTGAATAACGGCCACCACTGCCACAACAAGCATTAACGCCTCAAAAAGCGTATCGTACACGCGATATCCCAAGTAAATGGATGTAACCGCGTTATAGCCGCCCACATCTTGGGCAAACCTCTCTAGATATTGATGTTTCAAATAAGTGCTTACATAGTTGTCGGGAATAAAGTATATAAACAACGCACCTATGATACCGGTGAAAATGAACGGAAAAACCACCTTCCGGCCGATACCTTCCTTTTTGAGTTTGGCCTCTTCCCGCAGCATATCAGGTACGTCACGCAGACCAAAATATTTTTCGAAACAGACGATAAAGAAGATAGTGGTAAACGCGCTTATGGTGGCTTCCGCCATTGCCACGTCTGGCGAACCCAGCAGCAAAAACGCCCATGCCGCAATCATAGAAGACAACCCCAACCATAGAACCATGCGCACCATATTTTTTTCATGCACAATGATTATGGCGGTTATAATCCACAGAACCAAGACGAAGTTTATCATGCATCATCCTCCATCCCATGTCCGCTAACGTATGCCGAGCGAGTTACGATGTGCGACACAAGCGGCGACATGATAAGCAAAACCGCCGCAATAAGCAAAACCTTGGCGGAAAAAAAGCTGACACCGTTTTGCAAAACCACACCAATAATAAGAGTGAGCAAACCCACCGTGTCTACTTTGGACGCCGCCAGCATACGAGGATAAAAATTTTTGAACCTATATATACCCAAAATACCTATGAGCATGAATGAAATACCTATTCCGATAATCACATAGCTTATAACGTTTATCATCCACGCTCCTCCTTCTCTATTTTTGCCCGATCCGCAGAAAACAGCGCGATAAAAATCTCTCCAATAAAAGCAAACAGCGCGTAAATAATCGCCAAATCCAAAAGGTACCCTGTGCCGCTTACAGACGCAAACAATATAACAATCGCAATAATTTTTGTAGAAACAAGATTAAACCCCAAAAGCCTGTCCCAAATAGACGGCCCCTTAACTACCTTAAAAAAGGAAAAAAGCAAAATTGCCGCCATAACCCATATAAAAATATCCATGACAGTAACCGTCATAGCGCATCCCTCATTTCGGCTTTAAGCAATTTTTCTTCCATTATGCCTTTCAAAAGCTCGTCTTTGTTGGTAACCAGTCCTGGTGCCGGGTCGGATGCCCGCCTCAGCCAGATAACAGTTATTTCGTCGTCTTTTAAATCCAGCAGAATAGAACCCGGAGTTAGGGTTATCGTATCCGCCATTATAACGCGCAGGGTTTCGGATTTTAAACTTGTTTTAATTGTAACAACGTCCGACCTCTGCCCTAGGAAAATTATTTTAGTCACATACAGGCCGCCTACGTATATCTGCCCTATTAAATAGAAGGGATAGCTTATTAACTTAGCAAATGAGATGTCGCTCATGGCTTTGAGTGGGATGTACTTTTCGCTAAAATACAGGCTTGTAATACCCACCGCCATACCCGCAATTATAAAAAAAGGGTTAAAAGTCTCTACTAAGATAACCCAAACCGTCATAAGAAGCACCAACGCGAATATATGCCTCATACCAATTCACCCGCACTTGTGTTAATTTTTTTTGATTATACTCCTGTTCTTAGCGAATGTCCACACCAATAGTTTTGCATTTTATGAATTTTCACAAATATTTTGCAAGTTTACTCCAATTTTTTAATTTGCCACTTGACCTTTTTAAAATAAAGGAGTATGGTAGTGAAAAATACACATATTGAAGGTGGTTGCCATCGCACGGAATATTTTTAAAGTCGCTTTGCTTGCAGTGGTGTGGCTGGTTCTACGGGAAACTGTTACCATCGTCGACATTGCTATTGGTGTTGGAGTCAGTGCTTTTTGTATTTGGTACAGTCAAAAATTCTTACCGCTTAGCCACATTGGCGGCGTGAGAATTTTTAGGCTTTTTACGTACCTATTTTACTTAATTGGTCAAATTTATTTAGGTGGTTTCCATGTAGTAAAAATGATTATTCTCGGGGCCGACGAGTACACATTTTCAGCAAAAACTGTGATAAAAAACGACGCCCTAAAGGTCATTCTTGCGGATTCTATCACACTAACGCCAGGTTCCATCCTTATAGACATGACCGGTGATAACGTATCTGTAGTATGCATACAAGAAAAAACCGCACCTCACCCGCCTCGTGACGTGGAGTTTTTGGTCAAAGGCAATTTGGAAAAATGGCTTTTGCGCGCCCAGAAAGAAGGTGTGGCATCATGAATATTTTCCTATGGATAATGATAGCCTTCCTTATTATAGTGTTCTTAAAAACTGTGGTTTTTGGGGCACACTTATGGGACAAACTTCTTGGCATGAGTGTTATTTCCGCCAAAGTTATACTAGTGGTTATTTTTTACGCGTCTATGAACGATTCTGCGTATTTATTGGATTTTGCCATTATTTATGCGTTGTTTGGGTTTATAGGCACTATTTTTATTGCTCTTTTTCTGTCTGAGCGCGGTAGAAAGGGGAAGGAATAGCATGGATGGAATTTTAACAATAGTCGGTAACGTAATTATTATTATCGGGCTTGGGTTTATGGGTTTCGGTATAATCGCGCTGTTTAGATTCAAGACTTTTTATGCCAGACTTTTGGCATCGGCTAAAATTGATACTGTTGGGGCTATTACTATAATAATCGGAATGTCTATACGGCACGGTTTTAGTGCTTTTACCGCCAAAATTTTGCTTATGGCGGCAATTATGTTTGTTTTTACGCCGTTGGTTGCACATATTCTCGCGCGGTCGGCATATCTTAGCGGACATCAACTGGATAACCCCGACCTTGATTGCTGTGAGGTGAAAAAGCTATGATTTACGCGCTGTTGTCTGTGTGGGTGTTATGCGTGTTGCTAATTTTAAAAGAAAAACGAGTTGCCCGCGTTATTATTTATATGACTATTTTTTCGCTCGTTTCTTCCGTTTCGTATTTGTTCCTTAGCGCGCCCGACGTTGCTATGGCAGAGGCGGCCATTAGTGCTTTTACTACGGTGTTTTTTATCATTTGCTTCGAGCGATATTTTAGCCACAAAGACAAAGATAGAAAAGTAGAACCAGAGAAGCGCAAGAGCATTGTAAAAATACTATTACCCATTGCATTTACTGTAGCTGTGTTTGGGTTGTTTATCTATGTTGTACCAAGCGAACAAGCAGCATTTGACTTGCCTGGTATGTATATCTCGCGTTTTATGTACGAAGTCGGTGGAGAAAACGCCGTAACTGCCGTTTTGCTGGATTATCGCATATACGACACCTTGTTTGAAGCACTTATTATTGTTGTGGGCGTGGTTGCGGTTATTCATTTATCGTACAAGAAAAAGCTGGAGGTTAAATCCGGCTTACACAGTTCCGTAGAAAAAGACGGCATGGCTGTTTTTGCCATAAAAATTATTTGTCCGATAATGGTGCTGTTTGGCATCTACCTTGTTATGAACGGGCATATTTCACCAGGCGGCGGGTTCCAAGGCGGGCTGGCGATCGCATCGTTTTTTGTATGCCGGTACTTGATTTACGACGTTTACGATCTGCCTATTAAAAAGCTTGGCAAAATGGAAGAAGTGTTTTTTGCAGGGCTTGTTATTGTAGCGATATTTATCGTTTTCCTAGGGGTCACGTCAGATGTTCCCGAGGCTATTCGTCCGTTTGTACAAACAGGCTACTTGCTTGCCGTTAATGCTCTTATCGGGCTAAAAGTTGCTTGTGGGTTTATTATTCTGTTCTACAGATACATTGCGGTGGAAAGGCGGAAGTAGCATGAATGTAGAAATTATTGAATTTATTTGCATTGCGGTATTTTTTGCCTGTTTCTACGGGCTTATTACCAGCAACAGTATTTTAAAATCTATTGCCCTTGTTTTAGTTAAAGAAGGGGCGGTTATCATGTTCTTTCTTAGCATGGGCTTTAATAGTCGTGCGGTGCCGCCTATCGGGCCAACGATACAATATATGGAATATGTGGCAGACCCATTGCCACAGGCTCTTATGATTACGGCCGTTATTGTTGGACTTGCTACTACCGCTATAAATATTACTATGTTTATAACGCTGTTTAGGAAGTTTAAGTCTGCGGACTGGAACGAAGTTAAAAAGTTGAGCGCGGAGGCATAACCATGTTAACATTTTTTGTAATTGTGCCAATTTTAATAGCAGTTTTTTTGTATCTCGTACCGTATACAAAATTTGCGCGGGCTGTGGCTATTATTGCACAAGCTGGACTTACGGTTGCGGCGGGTTATCTGTTTATGCTTACTCGTGAGCAAACGGTTACAACAGCTATAGGAGACTACGGCATTTTGGGTATTACCCTTTGGGCAGACGAGCTTTCTGCCGCATTTGTGCTGCTGGGTGTGTTTATATTTTTGATGGCGGCAGTTTACAGCTATCGTAATACAAAGAGTAATCTGTTTTGGTTTTTGTTCTTTATATGGGAAGCGGCGTTAATTGGGATTTTCCTAACCGGCGATATGTTTAATATGTTTGTTTTGGTTGAAGTAGGTACGGTTGCGGTTTCCATTTTAATAATGTACAACCGCAAAAGCCGTAGTATGTATGACGGCATGATTTATCTGATGATAAATGTTATTGTGGTGCAGTTTTACCTGCTGGGGATGGGCTATGTCTACAGGCTTACCGGTGTGCTGGATATGACTGTGGCAGGCGAGGCCTTATCCACTCTGGATAGGGAGCAACTGATTTTGCCTTACGCGCTGGTTATGACTTTTGTGGGTCTAAAGTGCGCTGTCTTACCGCTATTTAGCTGGCTGCCTAAAGCACATGGTACGCCCGGGGCTTCCGCTGCGGTTTCTGCGGTATTGTCGGGGCTTCATATTAAAACGGGTGTCTACATGTTTTTACGATTCCAGCAAATGTTTGAAGGCGTAGCGTCGACAGAGTTTTTTATGACCGTTGGTATTTTGACGGCCATTGTCGGAGTTGTTATGTCGCTGGCACAAACTAATATTAAGCTGATTTTGGCTTACAGTACCGTTGCGCAAGTCGGGCTTATTATTGCGGGCTTTAGCTTTGACGATTACTACGGCTATAGTTTTGCGGGCAGCCTTTACCATATGGTGACTCACGCAATTTTTAAAGCGGCACTTTTTCTTGGAACCGGAGTACTTATTCAGACTTATGGCACAAAAGATATCCGAAAAATACGCGGTATCGGCAAACTATTGCCCGGTACCAGTTTTGCAAAGGCTCTTGCTATTTTGGGGATCATTGGGATGCCGCTGTTTAGCGGCAGTGTCTCCAAGTACTTCCTTGGGCAGGGCGCGGTTGGGTTTTTGAATATTGTTATGATACTCATTAACTTGGGGACTATTACGATATTTATTAAATATTCCAGCATGTTTTTTGGCAAGCCATCGGAAGAAGCCACTGTTACACGAAGCGATTGGTGGCAGCAGGTTCCGCTGTTTATACTTGGCGGCATGTGCCTGGCTCTTGGTATCTTTGGCGAAAACTTGATTTATCACATGTTTAATATGGACAAAGCCATAGACCTGCTTGGGTATTTGGAGAAATCGGGCATTTTTGTGGTTAGTGCTGTTGTCGGGTTTTGCATCTATAAATATTGGGCAAAGGATAGCGCGTGGCTGGATAAGGTTAAGCGGTTTGAGCTTAGTTTTAAAGGAATGGTTGCGGCTATGGGGGTTTTCTTTGGGGCGCTTGTGATTGCCTTGTTGGTTCTTTAGAGTTTAAAATGCAACCGCAGATAGCGAGAGAGGAATATTAAATGCTTGCATTAGAACTAAATAACACTGCAGTAAGAGCTTTTATGGGGCAATTACTGCGTGAGAATGTTTTTGATGAGCTTGAAGTGCGCAGTGTGGAAATTGCTACCACTACGCGCATTAGCATAGACGGAATGTTAGAAGCCGAGGACGATAAAAAGCCCGGCTTTTCTACATGGGGAGCGTTGCGTCCTGTGGTTTTTGAAATAATAAAAGCAAGCCCCAAGCCAAAGCATATGAAAATAGTTTTCTCATACAAGGCAGATGGAGCTTGTGAAATACATAGCAATGCGGCGGCGTTATTTTTAAATTTTGCATATGAAAATGACTGTGTATATTTTACGACAGGCACCGCTCAGCGGGAATTTTTGTTTGAAAAATCGCTGGATACTGCTTGGGACGAATGGGTGCGGGAATTTTTTGCAAAGGCAGCGCTGGTTGTTAGCGATAGAGAGTAATACAAAATTCCCCTAAGCGAAAGGTATAGCTCTTTTCGCCTAGGGGGATGTTTTACTCTACCACCATCCGGTTAATTTCCTTTTTTAGCCTCCCGATAATCTTCTTCTCCAAACGAGATATATATGACTGTGATATGCCCAAAAGGTCGGCAACTTCCTTTTGGGTTTTTTCTTCCCCACCAGAAAATAGGCCAAAGCGCAGTTCTACTATTTGCTTTTCACGGTCGTTTAGCTTTTCCATAGCGGTGCCAAGCAGCTCGCGATCCACTTCGTCCTCTAGGTCGCGGGATACTACATCGGATTCTGTACCTAGGATATCTGATAGCAGCAGCTCGTTGCCTTCCCAGTCCACGTTAAGAGGTTCATCTATGGATACTTCGTTTTTTGTACGGGTATTGCGGCGCAAGTACATTAGAATTTCGTTTTCTATACAACGGCTGGCGTAGGTGGCCAGTTTTATTTTGCGTTCTACACTAAAGGTGTTGACCGCTTTTATCAGGCCTATTGTTCCTATGGATATCAGATCTTCTACGTTTATACCTGTGTTTTCAAATTTGCGGGCGATGTACACTACCAGACGCAGATTGCGTTCTATCAAAGTGGCTTTAGCTTGGGTGTCGTCATGAGTACCAAGCTTAGCTAGCACCGAAGCTTCTTCTTCTGTTGCCAAGGGGGCCGGTAGTACTTCGCTTCCGCCTATGTAGTAGATGCTGTCTGTTGTGTTGTCGGTTAGGGCCAGTGCGCCCAGGATCATGTGTTTGGCTTTTTTGTATATGGCTTCGAACATGCGAAGCACCTCCTTGGGTGGGAAATTGTCAATAGTATTATGATACCAACTCTGGGCTAAGCAGTCCTTGGTACCTACCGTCGCGGCATAGCTTGTCGTTGTAGATACCAATTATTACGTCCGGCGGCGAGTCTTTTGTATCGCCTACCATAACGCGATCGGGGCGGAAGCCTATCAGCATTCCGTTATTACGCCCCAAGCTGGTAAAAGGTATCATGCGGATGCGCTTGTAAAACGAGTCTTCCTGCTCGGCTATTAGCCCGGTGAAGTCGTTCTCTTGCTTTTCATAAAAGAGAATTTTTAACCCATCGGGGAGAAAGTTTTTAACATGCTCGAATTCGGCAATTATCACCGGAGACTGGCTAAGCGGTTCTTTCAGGCTATGGCCAGTATCCACCAATGCCTCGAACGACGCGTCTGCTTCGCCCATAAAAACTTGAACATTACACAACATTTGGCGTTTTAGGGTATGGCGCTCGAGAATTTTCATCCCAATTTTAATAAGTATGTAGCTTACTACCGCTCCCACAAGCACTAACTGCCACGAGACGGCACGCATTACGCCGCCCCAGTCGCCCGCGATAAAGTATACCGCATAGGGGATATCCGTAAGAAAGAAGAGTGCCATACCAAGCCCACCCACCGCAAACGAAATGCAGTAGGATACCAGCATTGTCCGCAAAAATATCTTGGCACTATCCAAACGGAAAGATATCAACACACCTACCGCCAAAATAACTACCGATGCTAACGCCACGTTTACAAATCTAAGTGCCGGCACAGCAATAAGAAGTGTGTATAGCAGTGACATAACTCCCGCGCCAAGGATAAACCAACGAGACTTTTTTTTGCTGCGGATGATCTTAGCCACAACCCATAGGATAAACGCGTTCATTACAAAGTTGATAAGAAAAAGCATATCTGCGTACAGCGTCATAGTATCACCATGAGAAGTATACGGCGGGCGGGCGGAAAAATTTGTCATTTGGAGGTGGAGTGAAATTTTTTACACAAAATACTCCTAGCCCATCATCTATGATTTCGGCGCCCTAAATTGGCATTATTTATCATGGAAAAATATCCATAAACTCAAATTGTAAATTAATATTGTAGATGAAGCTTCCATGTGATACACTGTGGATAAACACACTCTCTGATACTTGATTTTGACTAAGAGAGGGGGCATTCCAAAGCTATTTGAACACTATATTGTTTCGGAGAGTATCGCTGCAACTAGCTATAGTTCTAGTCATGCTGGTATTCCAGCCCTAAAAGGAGGAAAATCTATGATTAAACTTAAACGAATGGTACTGGCCTTGTCTGTTGTAATGCTATTTACATTATCTATTAGTGTATTAGTATTCGCCAGCAATTCAGAAGCATCTGACACACAAGTTTTGTGTGTAGAGTATCTTGAAACATTGAGCGATGAGGCACTTTTGGAATTGCATGAGCCCTTTGTTGCTGTAATCAACGAGGCAAATGCAAGATACGGAGTGGAAATAATGCCCTTTCCTATTTACGAGCCGTGGGGTAGGATTGGCATCATAAATGTTATCGCCGGTGGTTTAGAGGAACATAAAGTCATGATAACGGAGTTTGCTGAATTACTTATAGGTCTTGATAATTGGAATGCTCTTGATTATGCTATCATGAATGCTTATAAAGCAGGAGAAATAAACATCTACGAGTATTCGGTTCTACTTGGCAACTTGAGCAGTATTGGAACTTATTGTCTGCAAGAACTTGCTGTAAGACGGGAAATGTTGGATAATGGCGCCGATATAAGCCAAGCTCTTGTAAGTATCGCTCCTCGAATCAGCACTACTACTTCTGTGGTAAACCAACAAGCTCCCCCAGCATGGGGAAACATAGTCGTTGCTGTGCGCGTAGAAATAACAAGATGGACAGATGGTATGACCAGTGGTGCATTTTATACTGGGCGAACACCTCAAATGGCATGGTTAGCATCCAATCCCGGCAATTCACTCTTTAGCTATCGGTTTTCGCATCACTTTTTGGATGGCAATAGACGCCTTAATGTTACTGTAAATGGGCTTCATCAGCAAGGCGGAATAGCAAACGTACAATTTGAAGCAAGGTTTATTGCTGCATAGTTCGCTTTTGCTCCTCTTCTAGCCTAATCATATAAACTTTTAACTTCCCCCTTATAACAGCTTTTTTGTCTGTTATAGAGGGAAGCGCATCGCCAAATTCTGTTGTTCATGCGAAGATAGCAGGAAGTTTGGAAGATGTAACAATAAAACCCGTGGATTTGGAGGCTTTTTCCCCAAATCCACGGGTTTTATTATTCGCTAATTTACATCAATCACTTGCCTTAAAATTATATATCGGGCGCAACCGCTCCACCACATCCACCGTCGGGCCTATGTGGCTTAGTATCTCGTCCATGCTCTTGTACGCCATTGGTGCCTCATCCAATGTTTTGGCGGTAGCCGATGTTGTGAAAACATTCTTCATTTCCGATTGGAATTCATCCAACGACAAGCTTCGCAGTGCCTGTTTGCGGCTCATAAGCCGCCCAGCCCCATGCGGCGCAGACTGGTTCCAGTCGTCGTTACCACGGCCTACACATATCAGGCTGCCATCGCGCATGTTTATTGGGATAAGCAGACGCTCACCTTTTTTTGCGGAAACCGCACCCTTGCGCAATATCATTGTGTCCATATCGATATAGTTGTGGATTGTAGTAAACCGCTCGGCCGCCGTAAACCCCATGCCGTGCAGGATAACTTCCGTCATGGCTTTACGGTTTAACGTGGCGTATTGTTGGGTTAGTTTCATATCGTGGATATAATCGTTAAACAGTTCGTCTGTTACATACGAGAAATCCTTTGGGTAGCCGTGGTTGGTGAGTTTTTGCATCTCTTTCACGGTTTTCTCAATTTCGCTGTCACGGCCTTCTGCTTTTAGCCGGGCGATGGCATCGCTTATTTGCTTGTGCGAATTACCGCAGAGGGATTTGTATGCCTCGTCTTGATAGTAGTTTGCAACCTCTGTGCCAAGATGGCGGCTACCGGAATGTACTATTAGGTATAACTCGCCCGATTCTGAACGGCCAACTTCTATAAAATGGTTGCCGCCACCAAGCGTGCCAATGCTTTTTCTCGCACGGTCCAGTTTAACCTTATCGGCGATTTTAAGCCGCTCAAGGTCTATCTCGTCGTTAAATGGATGATGTGTCTTGCGCACCTCATACCCCGACGGGATTTTCTTGCGAATTAACGCGTCCAGCGCGGCGCAGTCTATTTCCTTTTCCACCAGTTTTACCGTTTCCATGCCACAGCCTATATCCACGCCCACCATACCGGGAACAATTTTGTCCGAAATGGTCATGGTGGTGCCAATTGTGCAGCCAATACCCGCATGTACATCCGGCATTATGCGGATTTTGCTGTCCGCAAATTCCTTACGGTCGCATAGGTCTTGTATTTGCTCGAGAGAGGCGGCCTCAAGCTCGTTGGTGTAACAAATGGCGGTATTGTGCTTACCCTTTACCTGCAACATAGCCTAAAAAATGAAAAAGACAACCAGCGCGATAACCGCGAGGTTAACTATAATGCCTACGGGAACGCCCAGTGTGAATTTAATCTTGTTGGTTTTGTGACGGAAATGCCTCATACCCGCGAACGCACCTATGCCGCCCATTAGAAATGCCGCTCCCACAAGGGTTGCTTCCGGAGTACGCATCGCGTTTTTTTTCCGCTTTTTTCTTGTCCGCGCCGTACATCAGGAATGTTATTACGTTCCAAATTACAAACGCTACTGCCAGTACAATTAGAATTGTGTCCATCTTTTCCTCCCATAAGGCAGAAACCTACCCCAATATAAATTTCAAAATCTTTTTCTGTTCGGCTTGAGGGTTCAATTTCAACACTTGCCGCGTGATCTTTTCAATTGCCTCATCTTTGCCAATGGCCGCCGCTTTTTTAAAAACATCGTCATCCGATTCAAAAAAGCCTAACTCCGTGGGCAAGTCGTTCTCTTTAAAAAACCGCTCCACCGTGCAAAACATTGACGATGCCATGTGGGATTGTTGCTGTCTGCCACATGTGGTTACAAACATCTTCATCTGCAGCTCAACTAACGCCCGCTCGAAAATGTTTTTTTCTTCTTTTGCAAACCCCGCCAATGACTTTATCGAATGGCTGGGCAAGCTTCCATGTTGCGAAACAACATCGTACACACGCTTGGCCGCGTGGCTTATTTTACCGTCCATATACACTTCTTCAAATGAAACAGTGCCGCGGCGTGCCGCCAAAAAATATGGATACCACTCCTTTGTTATAAAGCCCGTTTTCTTGAAAAACACTTTGGCATACGCGATGTCGTTACGCTCTTCAAGCACGCGCATCCGCCATTCCCACGGGTCGGTGTCGGGGCATTCTGTATGCCAGGCTACCGGAGTTTCGTAAGGTGGCTGCTCCCGCCAACCCCATGTAACAATGGCATAAATACCATCGCCACGGCCCGTCCCCATAGAAAACCCCACATCCAGCAAGGCTTCTACAAAATCGTTGTAATTATATATCAAATTCATCACCATCTAAAATTATATCATAATTGGCAATTTCCGTCATGCTATAGCGTTATCAGTTTAGGCCTATAGCAACACTTAAAATAGATATTTACTTATTCCCCAATTTTGCATATAATAGAGGCAGTCTCAGCAATTTGTCATTTCTCGACAATAAACAGTGTCTGAAGGGAGCGGCATTTTGCGAATAATCGCCGGCAGCGCAAGACGTACAAACCTAGCGGCTCCAAAAGGTACAAGCACCCGACCCACCGCAGACATGGCAAAGGAAAGTCTCTTCAATATTATAGCAGGCGAAGTTCCTGGGTCACGATTTTTAGATTTGTTTTGCGGCAGTGGAGCAATAGGGCTTGAAGCATTAAGCCGCCACGCAAAAGAGGCCGTACTGGTAGACAACGCAAAAGCGGCAATTGATGCCGTGCGGCATAACATCGCAAAAACAAAACTACCGGCACAGCTACTCGAAATGTCCGCAGCAAGCGCAATTGAAAAATTGGCCACCCAAGGGCGTGTCTTTGATATAATTTTTATAGACCCGCCGTATGAGACAAGCCTTCTTGCGGAAACTATGGGAAAGTTGGCAAAAGCAAATCTGCTGGCGCCAGGTGGCATGATAATAGCCGAAACCGATTCGAAAATGGCTATCTCCGCTATTCCGGTAGAATTTGAGCTAACAGATACCCGCATCTACGGGCGTACATGTTTTTTATTTTACCAGCACGCCTCATAAAGAAAGCGACCACACACATGAATCTAATATACCCCGGCAGTTTTGATCCTGTAACACTGGGTCACATAGATATAGCATCACGCGGCGCAAAACTTGCAACCCGTTTAATAGTAGCGGTTTTGGACAATATAAATAAGAAATCCTTTTTAACCATAGAGGAGCGGATATCTCTTTTGCGGCATGAGTTCGCTCATATCCCCAATATCGAGGTAGCTTCTTTTTCAGGGCTATTGGCAGAATACGCGCAAAAAAATAATGCCACGGCAATACTGCGCGGGATACGCGGTGCCAGCGATTTTGAGTCGGAAGCACGTTATGCCGCCAACAACTGGGTACTGTCTTCCCACGCAGACAGCGACGGTAGTTTCCGCGGTATTGAGACTATTTTTGTTACGGCAAACCCATACATCTCGTATATTTCGAGCACAATCGTGCGTGAGGCGGCGTTTCATATATATAGCAACAACTTATGCGACAAAGCACTTTTAAACATGGTAACCCCAAACGTGCAAGCCAAATTGCGAAAGCAATATGGCAATTCCACACATCAACTATAAATTGTATTATATAAAGTAGGGAGAATATTATGGACGCATTATTGGATTATTTAGATGAAATTGAAGAGGTGCTCGAGCACAGTAAGGCGTTGCCGTTCACGGGCAGGATTTCGGTGGAAAAAGCTCGAGTTCTGGACATCTTGAACGAAATAAGGCTGCATTTGCCGGACGATATTCGTCATGCCCAGCGTATTTTAAGCGACCATGACAAAATACTTGCAGATGCCGAGCACAAGGCAGCAGGCATAATTGAAGCGGCAGAAGCCGAAGCCAAAATGATGACCAACAGCCACGAGTTATTCAAGCGTGCGTCGGAGCAGGCCACGGAGTGTATCGAGGAGGCGAAGAAAAGTGCGCGCGAGCTGCGTGCAGGTGCGTCTGAATATGTCGACCAAAAACTGGAAGCCGCCGAAAAGCAAATGAAGGAATACATGATGAACATGGAAGCCCAGCATAAGCGAATTATGGCATATTACACAGAGACGGTGGACGTCTTGTATGAGAACAGACAAGAATTACGACGCTGATTATCGGCGTCGTTTTTTTTACGATATGCCCCGGGAGTGTACAAAGGCTAAAACCTTGGGGGATTTTATAGCCATGTTCTAGCGGTTTAACTTTAAACCCCTTTTGTAAGCTATAGCACAAACCGCTTAATTTCGGAAAGGTTGACAGCGATTATGAAAAACCAGAAGCCCATAAAGTTGATGATTTTAATATCGGCGCTTATTCTTTTTGCAATTGCTCTTACCGCTTGCGGGTCGTATACCATAGGCGATTCTACTGCAAACGGAAACACTATTGTTGATTACGCATTTATGGAAAGAGTTATAGCTGATGACGTTCGGGTGTTTGTATTGGAGAACATAACTGCAGAAGAACGGTTGACGCGCATGACATCTGTAACTTTATACGCTAACGGCACGGCTACTATCTCCAATGCCTTAGTAAGCAGTTTTATGATTCCGGGCGCACCTTTCACAACATTCTCGATTGAGAGTAATGAATTGCTTATTTTCCAAAGCCGCCCCGGTTGTGTGCCCGAAGAAGCAAACCACGATGCCGTTGTCAGATTTATAATAATCGACAACGACACATTAGAATTTTTGTCTGCCAGCCTTCCGATTTTTGCCGATGTGGGAGCAAGGTATGTATTTAGCCCCGATGGCTTTGATATTTTCGCGGAAATGGAAAGCGGCATTGAACCAATCCCTTATGTAGGTGCGGCTCATGAAACTAAGCGCATAGTAACCGCTATGCCGCTGCCAAGAGATAGTATGACCTTGCGCTCTATCCAAATAGGAGCAGACCATGGTATGTTTGGTTACGGAGCGTACACTCTAACTGTACATTACGATTTGCATGATGTAAGTATGGAAGATGCTCCCGGCGCGGAATTTGAACGAATTGCCACAAGATTGTTTGACCATATCGAAAATCTGCAGGCCATTACATTTTCCGTTGTCAGCAATCTGGAGACGGATACAGAGGATTATATTTACCGTTGGAGCATTTCACGCGCAAACAGCGATACCGGTGGTGGTGCGGTAACATCATTTAGGGGTGCACAAAGATAAGGGACACTAAGACACATGCCCATTCCCTTATACCCGCACAAGATAAAAGTTCCAGTAGAATATCATGTATACAAAATATAACTCGGAGGTATCCATATATGAACCTGCTAATAATCCGCCACGGTCAATCCGAAGCCGATATCCTAAACGTATTTGAAGGCCGTGCAGACTTTCCTCTAACAGAACTTGGTATACAGCAAGCCGACAAAATGGCACAGTGGGTGCCAACCTACATGAAACCAGACAAAATTTTCGCAAGCACGTTAATACGTGCGCGCCAAACCGCGGAAAAACTTTCTGCGACAACAAAAATACCCATCGAGTTTGACGATGAGTTAATGGAGTGGAATAATGGCCTAATAGCAGGGCTGCCTCGCGAACAAGCGCATAAAAAATACCCACCGCCTTCTCCAAAACACCCGCATATCGGGCTGCACAACCAAGAAAGCGAAATAGAATTTCGCACAAGAGCAGAGGTGGTGCTATCAAAAATAATAAGCGAAAACCCGCGGGGTGCAAATATCGCCATCGTATCCCATGGACACATGATAACCCGCCTATACCGGAGCTTTTTATGCCTGCCTATGGTTTCAAACTTGAGTGTATATACTGCAGATACAGGTATCCATCACTGGCAAATAGACTGCGATAACCTCGACGCTCGAAAGATAATTTTTGCAAATAGTACGCTTCATTTATAGTAGTTTTATCGTTTGCGCGGAAATAAATTTTGCGTTTGCTACTATACTATATGCTCTCCGGATTAAATTCTAAAAAAACATTTTTAGTAATTTCTACAAACCCATTAAAATACACGGGAGTAGGTCTGCTTGATAAATGCATGATGGCAATATCACAGTTGATGGCAATGTCCTGCACCGGCAAAACCACTACCCCGCTTAGCACACCGGAATAATGTTCCCGCACATACCGCAGAATAGTTTGCGGCATAAACACTCCCGCGTTACCCGCGCTACACAGCGGCAGCATAGGAAACACGTTACTTGACTCCACAACAATTTTTGGTTTCGTACCATGCTTGAGATATTCTTGCGCAATTTGGGTATGAATTTTGGACGAGTTTGGTTTTAATATTATGGGGATATCCTTGATTTCGCCAAGACATACGCCGCTTTCTATTGTAGCCGCAAGCAGTTCGTCAGAAAACTTATGCAGCAAACTTCGTGCCGCTAGGAAATATAGCTTTCTGTCCTGCAAAAGCGTTGCAGATGTAATCATGTGCTTTTGCAACGCCCCCGCATCTTCGAGGCCTACGATAAAGTCGATTTTACCGTTAAGCAAGTCTTTTATCAGGTACGAGGTATGATCTTCCCTCAAGGAAAGTTCTACAAACGGATACAACTTGTTAAACCGCGAAAATATCAACGGAAAAAATATCGGTGCGCGAGTGGGTGTAATGCCCACTCTTATTTTACCCTTTTGCTGTGACGCTATATGGCTAAATTCCGCAAGAAGCCGCTCTTCGCGCTGTAAAGACTGGGTTGTATACTCAAGAAACATCTCGCCTGCATAGGTTAGTTGTAAGCTGGGCTTACGCACAAAAAGCGCGATGCCGTAATACTCTTCCATTCGCTTAATGCATTCGCTAAGGCTTTGCTGAGATATGTACAGGTTTTTTGCCGCTTTTGTAAAACTACCTTCCCGCGCCACTTCTTCGAAATATCTGAAATAATGCATTTGCATATGTCACAACCTTTCAAACTGTGGGGTTCACAGAAATTTAGTTTACTACCTATGAATTATACATTAAAGGAGCTTGAGAAAACAAGCCTACAGAATCTGTCATTAGAATTGTGTCGAAATAGAAAGAGCGTGACGGCTGGATTGCTTTGTTCCTCGAAATAGGCAGGTTGTGATTACAGTGGAGTAAAGCCAACTGGTGACTGTGAGTCACCAGTTGGTATAGCACAGCGGGTTAATTTAAATTTTACTTACACTTTACATACTTTTTACCATAGATGGCTTTTATCATCAAATTATTCATTCTATAATTTATTCTCCTCAAAGATGGCTACAACCCATCACCTGTACTCTCCACAAAATTTACCCTGTTGACTACATCTCGACATTATAATAATGTACAAAGGTAAAGGTATTGTAAACAGAAGGGAGCATATTAGATGATAATCCCAAGATGGGAATGGCGCACATTCGGTCAAGAGTTTGGCGCGGCCGAGACAAACATCAACAAGCATGAGAAAAAAGGCTTTAAAAAAAGCGAGGAGAAGTACATACTCTCCAAAGTAAGCGACGAAAACGTAAAAATTCGCGACGACTTGGTGGATATCAAAAGCCTAAAGCAAGTTAATGCCGACAAACTAGAACAGTGGTATCCCGCCATGAAGGAAGGCTTTCCAACCACAAAGGACAAGCTGGAAGTTTTGTTCCGGGACTTTTTCAAGGTAACCGTGCAGCTTTCGCAGGAAACCTACACTTATACCGAATTTTTGGAGCTTGTAGCTACCTGCGGCCAATTATGCGTGGTGGAAGTCTATAAAGAACGTCAAGCCTACGAAATTAACCAAGCCACAGTAGAAATTGCCGAGACAAAATTCAATGGCGTACCAATGCGTACCATTTGTGTAGAACATGCCGACCCCGACAACGTAATAGCCACCGTGCGTGAGCTTGGCCTAGAAGGTTTTGAGAACATCAATTACATTAACGCAATGAAAACCGCCGTCGGAATGCGAGGATAGCCAATGAAAAAAATAGCGATAATCGATGTAGGTTCCAACTCCATCAAGTTTTTCCTTGGTGAAAAAGGTGCGGACGGCACGTTGTCAACCATTTTGGACAAGAACGACATAGCCCGCCTTGGAGAAGGCCTTAGAGAAACAGGCATGATAAACCCTGAGGCCATACAGCGCAACAGCCAGGCAATCGCCAACTTTGCCCAAACCGCCCGTGAAAACGGTGCGGACGAGATTTTCTGTGTAGGAACAATGGCACTGCGTAACGCAAAGAATACCGACGAATTTGTAAAACTGGTCAAGGACACATGCGACGTTAACCTCATTGTTATCCCAGGGGAAGAAGAGGCGCGCCTGTCGTACTTGGCGGTGCTTTCTGCTTTGCCGTTGTCTGACGGTAAACTTGCCATATTTGACACAGGCGGCGGAAGTACCGAATTTGTTTTTGGCACAGGCACAACTATGGAAAAACGCTTTAGCATAGACCTTGGCGCTATCCGCATTACGGAAAAGTATTTCCAAGCAGACCCTGTTTCCCCTACAGATGTAGAAGCCGCTTTGGCAGAAATCGATGCTTGCTTTGCCAATGGCAATGTAGCCGGCATAGTTTCCCAGTTAGTAGGTATGGGTGGTACAGTAACCAGCATGGGCGCGGTCAAGCATAAAATGACCACATACGACCCGGACATAATCCAAGGATCAACGTTAGCTCTTTCTGATGTGGAAGAGCAAATAGAAGCCTACAGCACACGTACCATCGAACAGCGTAAGGAAATTGCAGGATTGCAACCCAAGCGCGCAGATGTTATATTAGCGGGTGCATGTATTTTAAAAGTTATTATGCGCCGCCTTGGCGTGGATAAATTAACAATTAGCGACAGAGGACTAAGGCATGGAATGGCCTTTGACCTTCTCGCAAAATAAAAGGAGAATATAAATGAAAAAAATTCTAGTACTATTGTTTGCTGTTATGATGCTGTCACTCGCATTTGCGGCATGTACAAGAACTCAACCAGAACCTGTAACACCGGCAACCCCTGCACAACTTGAGCAGACACCTCCAGTGGCAGAGCCCGCTACACCGGCAGAACCAGAACCACATCCAACAGAAGTGGACGTTACATGGGAGCCTAGCCGCCCTATCACCATTATTACTCACGTAGCCCCAGGCGGCGGTATGGACGTTGCTACACGCCTGTTTGTGGACATCGCCCGTCAATACACAGACGCGACATTTGTTGTAGAAAACGTAGTTGGCGGCGCAACAATGATAGCCTCGCGCGAAGTTCTTGACAGGCCCGCAGACGGTTACACAATTTTTGGTGCGGCTATGTCTAATGTAAACAACGTAGTATCTCACGGTTTTGACCCAGATGAATATGTTGACGGCTACTATTGGATTGCTAAAATCCAAAGAGACCCCGCAGCGGTTATAATTACAAACGAAGCGAGAGACGCGGGCCTAGATTTCCACGGGATTATAGAACAAGCGCAAGAAATGGACGGCGGCCAAATTTGGGCTGTTCCTATGTTAGGTGGCAACAAGCACTTTGAAGCTTTGCTACTATGGCAAACAACAGGCGTTGACGGTACCGCTGTACCATTTGAATCTGGTCCACTTGGTGCCGCCGCGGTACTTGGCGGCTCGGCTCATGTACAAATGGGTAACCCATTCGATACTGCCGGGCGTGATTTGTGGGTTGCCGCTATAGCATCCCCAGAGCGTATGCCGGGCTTTGAAGATTCTCCAACATTTGCGGAACTTGGGTTCCCACAGCTTAATGATATGCATATGTGGCGCGGCTACGCTGTAAGAAGAGGCACCCCGCCGGAAATGATTGCTTGGTTCCAAAACATTGTTTATCAAGTTTCCCAAAACCCGGAGTGGATTGAATATAATGCCGGAAACGCTATCGCACCTACCGCGGTATTTACTCAAGAGTTTAGAGCAACCATTCAAAGCACTATGGATGAAACAGAATATTGGTTAAGATATCTTGGTATGCTTGACTAATTTGCCGCTTTATATGCAGTATCGTACTGTGAGCGAGTAGGAATTTATACTCGTTCACAGTATTAAATTAAAGGAGGTTTTAATCTTGGCTACACTTGGGAGTTTTCTAGCTACACTCTGGTGGCCGCTTCACTTTCTTATTTTGGCTGTTTATCTTGGTTTGATGTGGGTTGTAATTAGACCTTTTAAAAAGCTACATCCTTATACAGGCCAGTTACTGATCCTTGCCGGAATTTTTTGGGTGGGTTTGCTTTTCTTTGTCATTTCCTATTCTTTCCCGCCCCCCGCACCAATTTTAAGAGCTGTTACCGATGCAAGCACAATACCGCGCGTGTGGTTTTATGCACTTGTTCCTGCCGTTGTACTTACTCTAATTCCAATTTTTCGCGGCAAAGACGACCCTGATCCTAAATGGGGTAATGTGCGCCTTGTAGCTATTGTGCTACTTGCTCTTATAATTAGCATTGGTTTATTTGGTTCTCTCGGATATTACATTAGCTCTGCTCTTTTCATGATTACTTGCATGTGGGTCCTTGGAACACGTAAAAAAATTGAGCTTATAGCCGTACCTGCGGGATGGATATTATTTTCTTATTTTATTTTTGCAAGACTATTGAATGTCCGTCTGCCTGTAGGCAGTATATTCTCGGGCTTTTTAGGTTAGGAAAGAGGTAATCAATGGAACTTCTTCAAAATTTATTCGACGGAACGGTCTTAATGATGAGTTTTATGCCATTGCTAATGGTGTTTTTGGGAGTTGCCGTAGGTATTGCACTAGGTACTATCCCTGGAATATCAACTTCTATGGCAGTTGCCCTTTTGTTGCCCTTTACTTTTACAATGAGCCCTCTTAATAGTATTGCGTTGCTTTTGGGTTGTTACAAAGGCGGGAACTATAGCGGTTGTATTCCGGCTGTAACTATCAATACTCCGGGTACTCCATCGTCCGTTCCTACGCTTTTTGACGGCTATCCCATGGCAAAATCCGGACGAGGCGGCGAAGCATTAGGCATCTTACTCTGGAGCTCACTTGTTGGCGGTCTTTTTGGTACGATAGTTTTAATTTTATTCGCAACACCAATGGCTAGATGGGCACTCAATTTTTGGCCATCGGAATATTTTGCGCTTTGCGTTCTTGGGCTTGCCACGGTTGCAACTTTAGGTGGAAAGCATTGGCCAAAGGCATTGATTGCGGTATTGCTTGGGCTACTGATAAACACCGTTGGCATGGATCCGATTTTGGGTACACAACGTTATACATTTGGCGTTATGAGACTATTTGACGGCTTTGGCTTGATGCCCGTAATGATAGGGCTCTTTGCCTTAGGCGAAGTTTTTCATAACATTGAAGGCTATAAAGTTAGTGAGCAAACGCACGAAAAACATGTCTACACATACCCTAAGTTTATACAGTACTGGAGATTGAAGGGTGCTATGCTGCGGGCAAGTGTTGTCGGTACTTTGGTGGGAATTTTGCCGGGTGCGGGCAGTGCAATTGCTTCTTTTCTGGCGTATGACTTCGAAAAACGTGTGAGTAAAAATGCCGCCCAGTTTGGCAAAGGAGCACCTGAAGGTGTTGCCGCGTCCGGCGCGTCTGACAGCGCAAACACGGTGGCTCACTTGTACCTATGCTGGCACTTGGTATACCGGGTGGCCCAACGGTAGCGGTACTAATGGCGGCGCTTATGATTCACGGATTAAATCCGGGGCCGGAACTTTTTGCGACTGAACCGGAACTCGTGTATGGTATATTTGCAACAATGTTTATATCCAGTATTTTTGTATTTATAATAGGTTTATTAGGTACTAAGCTATGGGTGCGCACAACAAATATTAAGAAGCCTATACTCTATACATTTATCTTTATGTTCACTGTTATAGGCAGCTATGCTATTAGAAATTCGTTAATGGATGTTGGCGTATGTATCGCATTTGGTGTTATAGGCTGGTTGTTTAAACGTTACAACTATCCTGTTGCGCCTGTAGTACTTGGTCTCGTACTTGGTCGTATCATGGAAATGAACTTCCGCCAGGCTCTTATGATAGGCGGGCCTGCAAGTTTTTATACTCGCCCACTTACTGTTATTTTCCTGACAATTGCCGTTTTATCAGTTATCGTTCCTATTGTGCAAGAGCGTAGAGCACGTAAGAAGGCGGCGTTGGTTTTGGGTAATGGTGCCGGTGAGGATGCATAAGTCAACTTGCTTGGAAAGTTTGAACGCGAAGCATAGTAATTTTTCTATAAGCCTAGAGTCGCCGTTTGAGGCGTAAGGCAAAGTCAAGTAAAGCTAAAAACGGCATAGATACTGGATTTTTTCAGTATCTATGCCGTTTTTTCTATATTTTTCGCTACAAGCTGGACAAAAACGATTTCTTATTCATTGTCCCCAACAATAATTTCTTCATCTGCTTCAACAAACTCAGCATCAACAATATCCGATTCGTATATAGCTCCATCGGATTTGTCAAAATAATCCAAAATTTCTTCGGGTGTCATTTTTGATAATGAAGAGAGTCGTTGAGATAGATTGTTCGCCATTGATTTATAAATTACATATGAAACTCCACCTGATACAACTCCACCAATAATTGGTACTGCCTTACTTATAAAGTTGCTTACGCTCTTTTTGGTGATTTTTACCCCTACATTTTTTAGTATGGTTTTTAGAATCGGGTACCACAGGGTCTGGGTAAGTGGCTTAGCAGCAACCCTTGCGCCTATTATCGGGCCGCGTTCAAGTGCAAATTGCATGAGTGCCTTGTTTGCAAGCCCAACTCCTTCCATAACACCTAAGAACACATACATTTTGTTTCTGGTTTCTTCGTCGTCTATTAAGTTTTGCCACCCATAAATGTAAGCCAGTTTTTGTGCGATGCGAAAAACATGCGCATAAAATTGAATAAGGTCAGCCGGAACGGTAGCAGCCATAAACTTAAACCCCGGCACTCCTGCGCCTGTAGAAAGCGCAGTTACCCTCAATGTTTCTTGTTTAATTGCGGCCTGTGCAAGTTTATCGAGCAACTCAGGCTTAACACGTGCTTTAATAGTACCTTCGCGTAAAATTAATTCCATCGTATTGGGTTCAACAAGATGCTCGAATTGTTTCTTCAAGAAGTCGTCACGCTCGATTTTTACCAACGGGAGTTTCATTGACTGAACGATAATGTCTTCAAATGAAATGTTTTTTATCGAATCAATAATTTTACCCATTTTTTCACTCCTTCACTTTATGTTCTATACTGCTTATGCTTCGTACAGCACTTCCCCCGTGTTGCGTATATGCTCTAAGAAGCCGCAACGATTCATTGTTTCATCTTGTAAATGAACCTCAATGTCATAACTTATGCCGCGGCAGAGGCGAATTAGCTTGCTCCATTGGTCTAAAAAGTCGCCTTCAATAAGACCAAAAATTACAGCGATGTCGATGTCACTATTTTCATGTGGAGTTCCGTTTGTATATGAACCAAAAAGAATAATTTGCTTAGGATTGTAAGACTGCCTTACGGCGTGGGCGTAGTCGTTTGCTATTTGCTTAACCTTGACTTTATCCAGCATACAAATTCCTCCGTATCTTTCATAAGTTCCATGCAATAATCAGGTGTAAATGTAGCGGCGATTCGTTCTTTATAACTCGGATAACGTGCTTCAATTTGGAGAGGTTGTAACTTTGCGAGCAAAGTGATTTATTCTTCGGATAACTCATCGCCAATCTGTGCCAATTCTGCAAGTTTAATAAGTTTGTGGTCTTTAGGTGGAACATCGCCAGTTACACTTGCTATAACAGTCTTGAGTGCCTTCTCGGCGATAAGATGGCAGATGAACCCCATCCACAAAAAGTTCTTGGATTGCAACAACGTTTTTGCAACTGGAATATCATCATCACATAGTTCTATCCAATATGCTGCTTTATCAAACATTCTACACTTCCTTTTTCAAGGGTTTTGCTTGTTTTGTGGTCATCTATTCCATCTAACACACCCAACTAGTATTTTTATTATATCATGTAACACGCATTATGCAATGAGCAACTTAGCAAGATTTTCACGACCTTGCACTATTCTGACAATGCGCTTTTTTCACCCACAACCCCACACCTGTCACCCCCACAAAATATACATCATTGACGAGAGCCGCACATTGTAATATCGTGATATGGACGCAATAATTGGAGGTAATTTTAATGTCTACAAGCGAAATTGTACAAAACATCTTCTTAGTGTTCGGCGGGCTGGGGCTTTTTCTATATGGAATGAAAATGCTGGTAGACGGCTTAGAGATTATGGCTGGCAGCCGTATGCGCTCTATTGTGGAGCGCGCGACTTCGAATCGGTTCCTTGGTATTGGGGTGGGTGCGCTTGTTACCATTATCATTCAAAGTTCTACGGCTACTTCGGTTATTGCTGTTGGGTTTATTAACGCGGGGCTAATGTCGCTGTCACAAGCTATTAGCCTTGTTATTGGCGCACACATCGGTACTACTTTTACGGCGCATCTTTTTGCGTTTCGGGTTACGGCCGCGGCACCGTTGTTTATTTTTATAGGGCTTGTTATGTATTTGTTTTTAAAGCAAAAAGCCGCCAAAGATCTGGGCTTTATAATTCTTGGGGTGGGTTTGCTTTTTTTTGGGCTCTCCGTTATGGGCGACCCGCTAGGAGAGTTTGCACGTACCCCTGGGTTTGAATCTATTTTAACTGCGTTTGAAAATCCGATTCTTGCTATTTTAGCGGGTTTTATCTTTACCGCAGTTATACAAAGCTCTACTGCCGCCACGGGTATTTTGATTGCACTATACATTGGCGGAGCGGATCTTAACTTTACCACAGCAGCATATATTATTTTGGGAATTAGCGTAGGCACTACCGTTACAGCGCTACTGGCATCACTGGCAGGGCGGCGGGAGAGTAAACGTCTAGCTCTTGCTAATATGATTTACATTGCCACCGGCACGGCTATTTTTGGGGTGCTTATTTTCGTATTCCCTGGGATTTTGCAGTGGTTTCAGCGGACATGGGACGATGGCGCGCGTCAGATGGCTATGTTCTACACTGTTTTTAAGGTAGCACTTACGGTAATTTTCCTGCCATTTGTGGGATATCTTGCCTTTCTCATGTACAAAATCATGCCCAAGCGCACACGCTCGGCAGATTCCAAGGAGCTGCATTTTATCAAAGATAAGAACCTAACGCCTGGGGTTGTAATAGACCAGTCGTTTAATGAGCTCCATCGCATGGGTAAAATGGCACTTGAAAATTTACAGCTTTCGCTTGAAGCATTTGCCGAAAGCGACGAGGAAAAAATTGCCGCTGTATTGGAGACAGAAACATCTATTAATTACCTACATAGGCAAATCACGACCTTTCTTATGGAATTGGAAAACCTCGACAGTGTTGCGGACATGAAAAAAATCGGTACGCTAATGTACATTGCTACCGATTTGGAAAGGATTGGCGACTATGCAGAGGATATCACGGAGTATAAAATCCGTACAAAGAAAAAAGGCAAGCTGCGCCTTTCCGAAAAGGCGCTTGACGAGCTGCTGACACTGGGCAATGCTACAGTCAATATTATCTCGCTAACAATGGAGCTGTTTGATGATTTGTCTGAGGAGACGTTGGAGAAGATTTATCACCTAGAGCGGCATATCGACAACTTGGCGAAAGAATATATGGAAAACCACATCGGGCGTATGAAAAGTGAGAAGAGCAACCCCCGTGGTGGTGTGATATTTATTAATACGGTGGCGCATTTAGAGCGTTGTGCGGATCATGCTAATAATGTGGCTTATTATTTGGCGGAGATAAAGCATAATGGGTAAGTTTTGAGAGCCTATGGCAAATCAATTTACAAGTTGAATAACATAGCCACCGCACCTTTAAATCGTACGCTAAAGCACGGCAATTTTCCAGCACTTCCGCGTCGCAATAAACCTTGCGTACCTCAACGCGGCGGTTCATCGCTCCTTGAATTGTAGAAAAATTGCCGCACCACAGCGTACGGTTTTAAGATGCAGTGACTATAGCAACTGTTTTTAGTTGGTTGTAAAACAAATCAAGCCCAGTCATTCTGGATCGTAGAATGACGGGGCTTTGGTTTTGATCTAGGAAATTACTCTATACGAAACGTGCGGTGCGGGAAACGTTCGCTTCTCTCACTGCACCTAATGCGGTGCGGGAAACGTTCGCTTCTCTCACTGCACCTAATGCGGTGCGGGAAACGTTCGCTTCTCTCACTGCACCTAATGCGGT
>Ga0123352_10000364_pt1 | contig 54431 bp, 56 predicted proteins | sample TergutLab28metaG_FD_89700 | JGI IMG/M metagenome (GOLD analysis project Ga0123352, IMG submission 89700) | Labiotermes labralis P1 segment gut microbial communities from Petit-Saut dam, French Guiana - Lab288 P1 | ecosystem: Host-associated > Arthropoda: Insects > Digestive system > Gut ... | reverse complement strand
GTGAGAACATTTTACTTGATTCGTCAAAAAAATGCAACCAAAATTTTGCTTTGTCTCTAAAAAACAAACACCCTCTGACAATTATCCTTGGTGAAGTACACCAAAGTGATATCAGGGGGTGTTGTTGTGTATTTACTTTAGCTGTAGCATATGATAATATCCATTGTTGTTCCCCCTTTATCATGAAAGTATCTACAGTATTGGAGGTTATATCGTGGAACGAAGCAAAGGCACAGTGATTGTTCCTGATGAATTGACAGCAGTTTTAAAAGAGGAAACCGAAGCCAGAGACTTTTTTGAAAGCCTGACCGATGGCTACAAGCGTGGTTATTGCGATTGGGTAGGCGGTGCAAAGCAACAATCAACCCGTGAAACCAGGGCAGGCAAAGCATTGGTCATGTTGCAAAATAAACAAAAAACATTAAAGACATAGTAAAAACCCTAGAAATAGCTTTTGCTGTTTCTAGGGTTTTTTTCATATGCTAGGAAATTGCATTCGCAATTTCTCAGCGTTGGGTCGGTAAGACAAACGTGCCGATGGCACGTTTTCTAGTGTCATGGGATTAAATGAAAAGAGGAATTGTATATGAAAATGATGATATTGCTGATAATGGCTGTTGCTTTTCTTGCAGGGTGTGGATATGTAGCGGCAGAATCTACCCTTCCAAGTGAGGAACAAGCGCATATTTTGCCTGAAACAACACCAACGGTATATGAGGATATATCACACAATGCAGTTGCAGTATCTGCCGCCAGCAGTCATGCCCTTGCCCTTATGGAAGACGGGGCATTGTGGGCGTGGGGGACTGCATCAGAAAGCTGGGATTCAGCTTATAATCATAGCCTTATTGGGGATGGTACGGCTGAAACCCGTCACTTGCCTGTACAAATTATGAAAGATGTTGTGTTTGCTGTGGCAGGACACTATCATTCCTTTGCCATTACTGCCGATGGGGTATTATGGTCTTGGGGCAACAATTGGTGGGGGCAAATTGGTGACGGCACAACGGAAAACCGTCTATCCCCTGTGTCCATTATGAATGATGTGGTTTATGCGGCCATGCCGTCAATCGTACCCAACAGCCATGCTTCTGAAGGTGTACGCTCGTATACCATTCGTTCAGATGGCACATTATGGGCTTGGGGGGCAAATGGTCAAGGGGATGCATTTTTTGTTGCCCTTGGCGATGGCACAGAATTTGAAGACCGTCATTCACCTGTACAAATTTTAGAAAATGTAAAAACCGTTTACCCTACAGCCCGTGGCGGGTTTGCTATCACCCATGACAATACCCTTTGGATGTGGCAGGGACGCACTTTTGTACACAATGACGATGATGAATGGATAGGGATAGCTGACATGCTTAGTCCTGTACCCATCATGGAAAATGTAGTGTCCATCTCAAGCGGCGGTGCAATTACCACCACAGGAGAATTATGGCAGATACATGAGGATGGTACATTGACTTGGGTTATGGATGATGTGGTATATGCTACAAGTTTGGGAGGGGCAAACTTTGCAATCACCACCAATGGGACATTATGGGGGTGGGGGCAAAACCGCTTACCAGGGCATTGGTCGCCCCGTGTTGCCCTTGGGGATGGCACGACGATAGATAGGGATACCCCTGTACAGATTATGGAAAATGTTGTATCTGTAATGGCCATAGGGAATAATGCTTATGCCATAACCACAAAGGGTGAATTGTGGGGATGGGGAACAGGTCAGTTATCTGGCTTGTACGCATTTGATGAATATATGTGGGAATATGCCATGGATGAAAATGGATTTCCAAATGGAAAGCGGTGGCTTTTAGCCGATGACGGAGGTACAGATATACGATTGTCCCCTGTGAAGATGATGGAACATGTCGTATCTGTTTCGGCAACATATCACTTATTTGACCATGGCTGGATGTATGGCTTTAGAACCTTTGCACTCACCGAAGATGGCAATGTGTGGGCGTGGGGCGCAAATGACCGCTTTAACCAAGGTGCAAACTTTCTCGGCGACGGCACATCAGAATATCAACCCTATCCTGTCCAGTTGGATTTTAACACGCCCTAGTTGACAAATCTTTGTATCATAGATAAGCTTAATAAAAACTGACCTTTTTGGTATATGGAGGATGATATTGATGAATTTTGAAAAGTCGATTTATTCAGGCAAAACACGCATAACCTATTATGACCTAGACCAAAATGGGCAAATAAAGTTTTCTGCACTTTTGCGTATGGTTCATATTGCCGCAGATGTAAATGCCAATGACTTGGGTGTGGGTTTTAAGGTGCTTTCTGGGTTGAATATGAGTTTTGTCATACAGCGGTTTGGGGCGCGTGTATTGCGTATGCCCAAGTATAACGAAATGGTGACTGTGCGCACATGGCCATACTCGCTGGCGCGGGGAACATTTTTGCGTCAAGGGGATATGTATGATGAAAAGGGAAACAAAATCATGGAATGGTCAAGCCTGTGGATACTTTTTGATATTGCTGAACGAAAAATATTAAAACCATCTGCCTTGCCAATCACCCTTGATGCCGCGGCAGACCAAGGGGTAATGATTCAGCCGCAAAAAATCTCATTAGACACGTCTGAAATGGAAGATGACTTTACCTTTCATACACACACCGTCCGCTATGCCGAGGTGGATACCAATATGCATATGAACAATAGTATCTATGGCGACCTGATAACCAATGCATTAGGTGAAATACCGCCGTGGAAGGAATTGCAAATCAACTACCTAGGCGAAGCCAAACTGAGTGAGGATGTTGAAGTCAACTCTCAAAGAAAAGACAACATCTACTTAGTCAAAGGCCGTCGTATACCAAACTATGGTAAGATAAAAGTATCTTTTGCAGCACAAATTTTAATTTAAAATCCTTGGGTTAAAAAAACGGCATGAATGTTTTTACATCATGCCGTTTTTTTATGCTGTCTATCGTTTGTTCATTTTTTTAATGATAAAAATATAAAAGCTCACTAATATTACGGTATAGGCTAAAGCCCATGCTACAAATATAAAAAATATACCATCAAAGATAAAAACACCTTCACCAAGATAGTAAAACCGCTCTGCTAAAAAATTGATAGGGGGCAAGAGATAATACACCCATGTAATCCACTGGATATCCTCAAAAATCACATGAAACGGAATGGCAATAACAGACACCACCAATAAATGGGCTAATACTTTCATTTCTCCAAAAAACAAGTCTGAATTAAAGAAAACACCCACTGCTGTGCCAATCAAGCTAAACAAAAAATGTACAACGACATAAACTATAAGGTCACTCAAACCTAAACTGCGTGGAAACATGCCTGTCACAATAGGGAAAAAAACCGCCGTCAACCAAAGAGGGGCAAGAAATATTAAAATAGAAGCAATTTTTGATAGATGAAACACAGTCTCATGATGAACATGTAGTCTGGTAATGTATTGTTGTGTTTTGTCTTCGCTTGCCATAAAGCCTGTGGCTATCCAGTTGGCTAAAATAAATGTGGCAATGGATGTAATATGCAAATTGCTCCAGATACCAATGGGTGACATTTGATAATTGAAAGCAAAAAATGCCACAAACAATAAAAGCGGGGGCAAATAATGTGGTGTGCGAATAAAATAGTCTAAATTATATTTAATAAGCGAAAACTTCATTGACAACGGCTCCTTTACGAAAGACAAAAACTTTTTCAGCAAGTCTTTGTGCCAAAATTTTTTCATGACAGGAAAGCACGATATGTGTTTCTTCCATGTTTTTCAGCAGTTCAACCATCACTTCAACGGTATCTTCATCCAACCCAGAAAATGGTTCGTCCAGAATCAGCAAGTCAGGACGCGTGATGAGGGCTTGCATGATATTTATTTTTTGTATGGTGCCTTTAGAGCAATGTGGTATTTTTTGGGTTTCTATATGCTCAGGAATATTAAGGCGTTCAAACATGGTGCGCATATATTTTAATATATCACCATCAGATATCTTTTGAATGCGCCCCATATGACGTAAATAATCATTCACCTTAAAAGGCAACTTTGGAAATCTATCTGGTACATATGAAATTTTTATTTCTGGTAAATGCACAACTTCACCAGTGGTGCAATGCAGCAACCCTGCAATGATTCTTAGTAAAGTGCTTTTTCCGCAACCATTACTGCCCATAAAAACAACGGGTTCACCCCCGTCAATGTCCATACTCACGTCTTTGAAAATGACTTTTTTTCCATAGGATTTGCTTACGTTTCTTAATGAGACCAAAGAGACTCCACCTTTACTTGAGTAATTGTGTCAAGATTGTTACAGTACACAAATTATGTTCGATTAAAATTGACTTACTAAATTTCCACAGTTATAATCAACAGGCAACTAAGACAAAGTATTAGAATATTAGAAAGTTGGGACACAATGCATTATATAATAAAACGGGACAATGAGAAAGCACCTTTTGACGCAGGAAAAATTACTGCATGTATAGAGAAAGCCTTTGAAGCCACAGGTGGAATCACTGGCGGCGGCCCGCATACAACCTTGGAACTTACCCTTACTGTACTTAAAAAGCTTGAAGAAAAATATCCCGACAAGCACTTTAGTGTAGAAGATGTGCAAGATATGGTTGAAACGGTGCTGATTGAAAGCGGCTATACCAAAGTTGCCAAAGCCTATATTTTGTACCGCCAAAAACGGACAGATATTCGTGAAGCAAGAAGCGAACTGATGGATGCCGTGGCGGAAATCGTCAAGGAAACCAATCGTGATAATGCCAATGTAGGCAACTCCCCATCGGCAAAAGTACTGCAAATTTCAGAAGCGGCCTCAAAAGCCTATTACTTAAAGCGGGCATTGCCGGCAGATGAAGCAAAAGCCCACTTGAAAGGCGATATTTACATCCAAGACTTGTCATGGTATGGCAAAACCCTTACATGCTTGCAAATTCCCCTTGGGCGGCTTTTGCGTGATGGATTTAATAATGGACATGGCTCTATTCGTCCGCCAAAAAATATCCGCTCTGCGGCGGCACTGGCGGCAATCATCTTACAAAGCAACCAAAATGACATGCATGGTGGGCAAAGCTATGCGTATTTCGACCGAGACATGGCGACTTATGTAGAGATTGAACGGGAGCGTCAAGAAAAAATTTTAAAACAAAACCTGCAAGACCTAGGTTTGACCGAACACGTGACAGCAGAAGCCGTTTCCGCACTGGTAGACGAACACACGCGTAAAGAGACTTTTCAAGCCATGGAAGCTTTTATTTATAATCTTAATACAATGCATAGCCGTGCAGGGGCGCAAGTACCCTTTTCCAGTATCAATCTTGGCACCGACACCACCCAAGGCGGGCGCATGGTGACTGAATGCTTCCTTCAAGCCTATGAAAAAGGACTGGGCAAAGGTGAGACACCCATCTTTCCAAATCTTGTGTTTAAACTGAAATCTGATGTGAATTTTGACGAGGGCGACCCTAACTACGACCTTTTTCAACTGGCAATGAAAGTTTCCTGTAAGCGGCTCTTTCCTACATTCTCATTTCTTGATTCCAGTTTCAACAGTATCTATGGTGATGAAGAAGTATCTTACATGGGTTGCCGTACTCGGGTCATAGGCAATATCAATGGCCCTGAGGTTACAGACGGGCGGGGCAATCTAAGCTTCACATCCATTAACTTACCTCGTCTTGGCATTCGTGCAGGAAAAGACATTGGTAAATTTTATCGCCTTTTAGATGAAACGGTGAACTTTGCAATAAAGCAGTTAATCACCAGATACAATCTGCAAAAAAACTTGCGTGTTAGAGACTTTCCTTTTCTCATGGGGCAAAAGCTATATGTTGAAAGCGAAGACTTAAAGCAAAGCGACAGTATAGAAAAAGCCATCAAAAATGGTACACTGTCTGTTGGATTTATTGGGCTTGCAGAATGCCTGGTTGCCCTTACAGGCAATCACCATGGGGAAAATGTAGGTGCGCAAGCCCAAGGCATTGCCATTGTAAGTCATATGCGCCGCCTTTGTGATGAAGCAAGCCAAGCCCATCATTTGAATGTTTCCCTACTGGCAACCCCAGCAGAGCAACTTTCTGGACGGTTCACAAAAGTTGATGTTGAAAAATACGGGGTATTGCCGGGCATTACCGACAAGGAATGGTATACCAACTCTTTCCATGTTCCTGTAGAATGTAAAATCACTGCGCTGGAGAAAATAGCCATTGAAGGACCCTATCATCAATATTGCAATGCAGGGCATATATCTTATGTAGAGTTAAAATCTGCCCCGGGAAATAACATTGAAGCCTATGAGAAAATTATCCGTGCAATGTCAGAGGCAGACATGGGTTATGGCGCAATTAACTTCCCTGTAGATATTTGCCGCGAATGCGGAAAACAAGGTTTACAAAATGAAAACAACTGTACGAGCTGTGGAAGCGATAATATAAGCCGTGTGCGCAGAATCACAGGATACTTGTCTACGCTAGACAGGTTTAATGATTTTAAACTTGCAGAAGAAGGCAATCGGTGCAAACACGACGGGTAAAGGAATGCGATGTTTATATGAGAGTAGCAGGCATGACATATGAAAGCTTAGTGGATGGGCCAGGTATACGTGTGGTCATATTTGTACAGGGGTGTGACTTGGCTTGCCCCAATTGTCAAAACCCTGAAAATCAAGCCATGACAAGTGGGCGTGAGTTTTCTGTACGGGAGATAATCCGCATGATGAAAAAAGCTGGGCCGGGGCGTAAGTTGGTACGCGGTATAACATTTTCCGGCGGAGAGCCATTTTTACAGGCTGGAGAGTTGGCGCAAGTGGCATTTGAGGCAAAGCGTATTGGTTGGGATGTTACCACCTATACAGGTTATACCTATGAAGCACTTTCCACTCGTGAAGACGCAGATATTAAGGCATTGCTTGACTTAACAGATTATCTGATTGACGGCCCATATATTCATGAAAAACGTGACTTAGACTTAAAGTTTCGCGGTTCAACCAATCAACGAATCATAGATATGGAAATCACCCGCAAGCAAAGCGGGCGTATAAAACTTTATTATGGAAGCTAGTAGGAGTGCGGGATATGGATTTACTCTCTAAAGAACAAAAAATTTATGATGAAGCGGTAAAAGTTTTGCTGAGTTCGGAGGAAGACACAAAGCTTAACATGCAGCCATATAGCAAACTGGTTGAAGAATACGGAAAACTGTTAAAACAGTTTCGCCAATATAGACAAATGACAAGCCTATCAGAACGCAATACTTCCCACTTTGGTGCTGAAAAAAATGAAATCCTTGGCAAAGCCCATTTTGATGTGCTAACAGGTATTTTTAACAAGCATTATTTAAGTGAAAGCCTTGACCAAACCCTTGCAAACATGGCAAAGGCAGGGGATATACTCAGTGTTCTATTGATAGACATTGACCATTTTAACCAATACAACGAAATATATAGCCGCAATGCAGGTGATGATTGTCTGCGCTCTATTGCAAGTGTTTTAAAAGACTGTTTATTCCGTGGGCAAGATTTTGTGGCGCGTTATGGCGGTGAAGAATTTATTGCCATTTTGCCCCACACATCAGAACAAGGGGCAAGGCTTGTTGCCGACCGCATGATTGAAGAAGTGCGGCGGTTGCACATTCCCCATTCTGGCAATGACTCTGTTGGTTATGTCACCGTATCCATTGGCATAGTCACAGGCGTAAAAAAAGCCGGCAACTGGTCAGCAGCCGACTTTTTCCGTTGTGCAGATGAAGCATTGTTTCAAGCAAAAAATCACGGGCGTAATCAATACGCATATTTACATTTAAAGTAATCCCAAGGCAAAAGCAACAATAAGAATGAGTGCGAGATGGAGTGGGTATGCCGCATAAAATGCCCACTTCATTTTTTTACCTCTTTCACTATTAAAGTTTTTAACCAACACTGCACCTGCAATACAACCAACGATAAAGCCAAGTCCTGCAATCATAAAGTTCAAATCAGCACCAGCACCGCCAAAACTTGTGAGGATACTGTCAACATTCTCTGCTAGCTCAGGGATATCTTGCATTGCCATAATGCCTAAAATTCCAAATGCCGTTATGGCAAACCAAATGACCCCAGCTACAATCGCTGGAACAACTCTTCTTACATGCTCTTTGGGGATGATATAGTACATCAGCACAAGCAATGGCCCAATGAAAATCCAGTCAAACATAAACACAAAAGCAATCACCATAATCAAGATAAACACAAGCCAAAACAAAATGCGGATTTTTATAACATCATAAAGCTTTAAAGCAATTAAACTAAGCAATATGGTAAACATGATATTTAGCCCAAATCGACCAAAAAGTATAAAATGTAAAGGTTGTGCAATCACGCCAAAAATAAATATCCTCAACATATATTTGCCCAAGTTAGAGGTATGTTTATATCCCTCCACAATAAAGTAGGCTAAAATTGGAAAGGTAACGCCTCCTGCGGCATACATTACAGCAACAACGCCCATTGGCAAAACATCCCGCCAAGCAAAGGTCGCATGATTTAAAAACATCCCCACAATGGCAATCCACTTTAACTGATATGCATTTAACTTAAACATCTCACATCACTCCTTGCGATTTATTATGCTATCAGTATAGCAATTCAATGTAAAAAGAAATAGTGACATTTGTAACAAAAAAATGTTTAAACCCTTTGCTTATGACAGGGGAAATGATATAATATGACAAAATCATAAGGAATGATTACATAGGGTTAAATACCAAACATTCCAATTAAAATTTAGAAAGGTTGATACCATTATGAAAGCAACAGGGATAATACGTAAACCTGATGCTTTGGGTAGGTTTGTCATACCCAAGGAATTACGGAGGGTACTTGATATTAAGAGAGAGCAGGAAATGGAAATATATATGGAAGGGCACACCATCGTTATAAGTAAGTATCAACACAAATGTGCTTTATGTAATAGCGGAGATGAACTTACCGAATTTAGCGGCAAACTACTGTGCCATGATTGTGTTAGCCGAATCAAACAAGTGAGTTAATCTATTTAAACAATAAAAAAAGGGCTTTGCAGCCCTAAATTTTTTACAGTTTTAAAATCCAAAACTCATGATGCCTAATGCAACACCAACAACGATAAGAATAATGAAGTGGACGGGATATGCAACATAAAACGTCCACTTCATTTTTTTACCTCGTTCGCCGTTGAAGTTTTTTATAAGGTAAGCGGCGGCAAAGCAACCAATAAAGAAGCTAAGTGAAGCATAAACAATGTCTAAGCTAAAAGCCATCGCTTCCAATGCTGCCAATGCTTCTGCTCCGCCTGTGCTGTACACGCCAAGCATTGATACAAGCAAAAACAATAACAGTCCAAGCCAAAGTACGCCAGCCACGATTCCCGGCACAATACGTCTAGCATTTTCATTCTTAATAATGTGATAAAGCAATACAACAATAGGGCCTATAATAAACCAGTCAATAAACAAAATCACCGTGATAATGTTTATAATGACAAAAACTATCCAAAAAAGTGCGCGAATCTTTATGGTATCGTAAAGCTTTAAAAAACATAGGCTCAAAATGATTGTAAATAAAATATTTATACCAAAACCGCCAAAAACCATCATATGCAATGGTACAGCAATCACACCAAAAATCAAAAGCCGCAATATATATCTTTTGAGATTTGAAGTATGCCTATATCCTTCAACAACAAAGTACGCCAAAATAGGAAATGTCAGCCCACCAAAGGCATATAGTACCACCATAACCCCTAGTGGTAATACTTCTTCCCATGCATAAACCGCATGATTCAAAAACATTCCAATAATAGCAATCCACTTCAACTGATACGCATTTAATTTAAGCATTCAACAACGCTCCTAAAAAATTTATTTAATCACACTATATGGCTGGTGCAAGTATTGGAAATTCTCCTTGGGTTTCTAACCCCATGAGGTTGATTATCTCTAATTGATATCTTCCACCACCTGCAAAGAATGTTGCACGAATAGTATACTCTACACCTTCCGTCAAATAGACTTTTAGCTGGGCATTTAAGTTTCCGCCGCTGTCATCATCTTCAAATAGAATCTCACCTGCATTATCCAGCAATTGAAGCAAAGGGTCTCCTGTATTGTTTGTCGTTTGAATCACCCAATACCCAGTTCTGTTGGGAATAAATGAAAAATCTGTAGGGCGTGTCACTTGTCTTACCATTGTAACCATACCTGTTGTGGGGTGAATTTGATACGTTGGTGTAATTGATAGCATGGAGTCATTGTCGCCCCACACTTCAATGATATAAGTGTGACCTGCTGCTAAGTCAAGTGTAATATTTGAAGACCAATCAAATATTCTAAAGCTATCAGAAATATCGCTTACAACAAGTTCTGAAAAACTTGAACTTGTGGCAATGACCTCAATTGTCCAAGACATGCTAGTGTCTGGGGTAAATGAGAATGACTCAAAAGCATTAACGTCAAGGGAAACCACACCGCCGTCTGAGGGAAACGCTGTATGTGTGATAACAGGGGGGATTTCTATAGGTGATGTCTCTACAGATACATTGACCATAGGGCTTGGTACATATCGTTCTACAGACAGGTTATAACTTCCAAAATCATCAAAGTCAAATCCCCACCATGAGAAAAAGCTTGCCCACACGATATACTCAATACCTTCTTCCAAATAAAATGTATTGAGGTTAGGCGACAACATATTCTCATCAATCATGATTACACTGCCATAGTTATCTGTAACAAGAATCGCAGGTTCGGCATCGCCAAAATCAACGATAGGAAAATTAAATGTCCACGAGCCTGTCGTATCAGGAATAAAGGAAAAATGTGTAGTTTCCTCTACCAAAATTGGCTCATCATCAATAATGAGTGGGATTCTTTCGGCATCAAAGTCTACGGCTATCCCCCAACTTGCCAGTTCATCCCAATCAAACCAAGGGGTGAATACTTCCGCTGGGGTAACAGTGAGAATATACTCAAAGGTACTCCAATCTAAACTGCCATGAATAGTATATTCTACATCTGCTACAAGACGTACTGTCATTGTATTCATACCAGGCAAACTCAGTTCATCAATGGCAATAACATTTCCACGGTTATCAAGTACGTCCAGCATCCACAAGCCTTCATATTCAAGTGTCCATAAACCTGAAGTTGCAGGCATAAAAGTAAAACTGCCGAAACTGCCATCGTCAACATGCCCGCCTACTGTGCCGCCTTCACTAGGTATCTCTATAACCACAGGCGGAATCCACGGACGCACAGGGCGCACAAAAGTATCTGACATAGACACCGTTAAAGTATAAGTACCTGTCGTTGCCGCAGACCAAAAGCCAGCACGAACAAAGTACTCCACACCCTCTACAAGATGGACGGTGATTATCGCATTCAAATTCCCCGCAGTGTCATCATCTGTGGCAATTTGCACACCATGGCGATTATGAATCCATAAACGCGGGTCACTATCATGATTATCACTGGTCACAAAAGTCCAATAACCAGTCACATCTGGTGTAAAAGAGAAGGTCGTTTCCTCTGTAATTTCTATGCTAAAGGCGTTGTCCTCTGCATAAACTGTCACGGCTGGAAGCACCAACATCAGCCCAAGTGCAAGCACCAATATTGTGCTGAACTTGCAAAGTAATTTGAATTGGGTCATTATAATCGTCCTCTCTAAGTTTAAAAATAATTTTAACACATCAAGTGATAACAGTACATCTTTTTTCTGTATATAAAAAATCCGAAAACATAACATTTTCGGATTTTTATATACATCTGCACAACTACTTTAATCGATAGAATGAAACCAAGTTGGTGAGCGCGGTGGCTTGCTGTTCAAATTCAGTAGACATGGCGGCACATTCTTCACCAGCGACCACGTTTTTGCTCACGGTTTCAGATATTTCATTGATGGCGGTTTCAATATTTTCCAAGGCTTCGGCTTGCTCCGTTGCCGTGTTGGATATCTTTGAAATCATTTGGGTTATATGCTCTACACCAGCAACGATGGTTTCCAGTGAAGTTGCAGTGCTTTGTACAACTACACTACCTTGGTCAACATGGGTGTTAGATTCCTCAACCAGTCCAGCCGTTTCATGTGCCGCGTCGGCACTTCTTGCCGCCAATGCGCGCACTTCTTCGGCAACAACTGTAAACCCTTTACCGTGTTCGCCAGCCCGTGCGGCTTCAATGGCGGCGTTAAGCGCAAGCAGATTCACTTGAAACGCAATGTTGTCAATAACTTGAATGACTTGGGCAATATTTTTACTGGATGCTTTTATTTCACTCATAGATGCAAGCATAGACTTCATTTCAGCATTACCGCGCTGTGCAAATTCTGTAGATTCAATGGCACGGATTTCTGCGTCAGTGGCCTGCGCTGCACTGGTGCGTGTTTTTTCGCTGACAGATTCAATTGTGGCTTGTAGTTCTGCAATAGTATTGGCTTGCACTGTTGTGCTGTATGATAAATTGTCTGCATTTGTAGAAAGATTGTTAGCACCCGTCAATATTTCGGTTGCAGTAGATGTGATATTGTTCATAGAATGATTCAATGCGTCAAGTATCGTTTCAAGTGCATCGCGAATGGGTGCGTAATCACCGATATAATCTTCTTTAAGCTGAACTGTTAAATCACCCTGTGAAATAGATGTAAGCACACTAGAAATTTCATCAATTAAACTTTGGCTGGTTTTGTTTGCCATATTACATGCTTTAACCACCCCGTAAAAATGTCCTTTGAAGTCACCTTCAAGCATAGTAAAGTCACCCTTTGACATAAGCACTGCGTCATGCTCGATTGCATTAAGAGGTTCTGCGACAGATTTCATAAGGGTGTTAAGGTTTTTAATAATTGCCGCCCATTCGCCTTGTAGCTGAGGGGTATCGGCAGATATATTAAACTCACCTTCCATGGCACTTTTCGTTAACTTGTCAATTTCGCTGGTGATATCAATAAAATGCTGGCGCAGGTCAACAATGACATTACTTGCCCACACCCAGTCACCCTTAAATGGTGACACTGTGTTATTGAAGTTTCCATCACCATAATCTTTCATGATATTAACAATTTCTTCTATACCGTGTGCATAATACTTGAGCATTTCGTTAATCTTACGTGCAAGCTGCTGCTGTCCTCCATTGTATTTAGATTCGTCTATGGAAGTAGTGTAATATCCCTCTAAGTGCGCGTCTGTCACTTGGTCAATATCCTGAATCAACTGCTGAAAAGATGAAAACATTTCGGAATATTGACAATACAACTTGGCGGTTATCTCTTTAGATTCATGGTCAGATTTGCGCGTCTTAAAAATAGCACTCGTATCAAAATCATGCCCTTTATCTGCAATCCGCTTAAACGCAAAGTTTAAAACACGAATGACATATAATCGTAATAAAAGCCCAAGCAACAATGCGCCAATAATTACAAAAGCAGCAATGCTAATCATGAATGTATTGGTGGCAACAATCACTGTCTGTGCGTCAATATCTGCACCAACAAGGGCAATCACGTTGCCGTTTGTATCAATGACAGGCGCAAATGCACTTACAAAAACACCCCATGAACCAGAATCAACAATGCCTGTGGTGGTGGTGTTACCTTCATGCAATGCATTCAATGTATCAATGCCATAAACGCCATAATCTTCGAGTTGAAAAAAATAAATCCACTCTGGGTCACCAGGGCGTTGAGCTGAAATAATATATGCAAAAGTATTGTTTATAGGTACCATCAAATACAAAAAATACAAGTCAGATTGCCGCGTAAAAGCATGGTCAAATTGCGCTCTTAAATAATGCCAGTATTCATCTGGTTCAGTTCCAGAAATTGTTGCTTGCAGAAGCACAGGGTCAATAACACTAGCCATCGTGGTTGTAACCGCTGCAACCTTTTCTGCATGATACTCAATAGAATTATTACGATAAGCAATATAGCTAAAGGTAATAATGATGATGCCAAGAAGCAAAGTGGAAAGCATTATTGCAATGGTAATGCGTGCCGAGGAGGATACCCTCTTTGTAAACTTGGCTTGACTATACATGTCATTTCCCCTATCATATATTTTTTTTTGATATCATCTAAAAGAATTTTATCACAAAAAGATATAAAATACAATAAAAGCCCGAAAGCATTTGCTTTCGGGCTTTTCAGTACTTGCCTATCACACTTAAAACTAGGCTAATGCCATTGCTTTGAACGGAGTTCTTCCGCAATGGTTACAGTATTGGGTAAAGTATCTTCATCTAAAACCTCGCATAAATCAAACATGCGAGTTCCCATTGGCGCGCCCTTCGTTATTTTTTTGAAATCTGTATCTATAAATTCTTCAACGAAAAAATATCGATGTTTGGATGTGTGTAAGGTGTAACCTTTATTTTTTCCATCATCAATAGCCTTCCATACGCGAGCCTTCATCTCCTCCGTTATTGCTCCATACTCACCCTCGATACTTAGGCTACCATCTATAGGCACAATAACTGCAATGGCTAGTATTTTTCCAATGGCTCTAACAGATTTTTCACTATACAGTCCTAAATACTTATGTCCAGAAAACCCTCTCGCCACATTATCATAATATAAATTTAGCGTTTTGTTGACTGCCAGGGTAGTACTTGCAAGTTGCACCCTCATTCTTTTCCAATCATTTGGAATTAGCCCGCTAGAATAACAATACTCACGATAGTCATTTACTACGTCTTGTATATCTCGGTCACGGTCATCTATGACATCAGCTATTTGACTAACAATCTCATCAAAGGTCATATGTCTATGTATTACATGGTCGTTTGCGGTGTTGTTATGCTTGGCAAGCATTTGATTTAGCTGAATCGTGAACTTAGCGTGCATTGGATTGGGGTCAAGTGTCATAAGCACTTTATAATTTTCATTCTTAAATGTGCCTATGTGACCACATAGTTGATTGAGCGTAAAGTTACCGTCTAGCTTTGTTTCTATAGCAATTTTGAAACTTGCCTGTCCTATGGTTGCATCTGGCACTGTGCCACCACTTACCTTATCTTGAATATTAAACTCCAACTGAATATCTGCGTTGTCTGGAAGAATGTTTCCAAGAAAGTCAAAAAATTTGCTGGGCGAGTATTGGTATAGGCGTGACAACAAAAGCATTGCATTTGAAGTATGCACATTTTCTTTGCTGTGGTAGCGTTGGAAATAATGAATTTTCACAGTTGTACATCCTTTCCTTGAGCGTATAACTTTTATTCCTTGAAATATTCTAGCACAGGCAGTGGGCAACCTCAACATAATAAAACAGCTTGAGGACTTATAATCCATCAAGCTGTTTTGAGGTGTTCTTATTTGTTTCTAGTCTCGGAGATGAGGCGAGACCCGAAGTAACCACGACTGAATCATTTATCGTGGTTACTGTTGCCGTCGGTGTAAGATTCAACCACCGTATGCAGAAAACCACAAATATACCAATTATTATATTCACACAGATGTTTCTAGCGAGAATTTTAATTTCATCAAAATATTTTCAGGCGATTCTCCTTCAGATTTTAATGCTATCATATCAATGAGATTCACGTCCGAAATTACAAGAATCAATTTTTTGTTTCTATTAAGAAGATAATCAATTTGCTTACGCCTGCTATGGGAGTTTAGGTCTTTCCTTGTAAATATCATTCCAAATTGTCCATAAACATCTTTCTCCAAATAATCCGATATCTGTCTAAAGGCATCATTATCAATACTATCGCTGTAATTTTTAAACTCAATGACTATGTTGTTACTCTTGTAAATCAGCTTCATATCTTTCCAGAAGTCATGATATCCGCTATTTTGAAGAATTAGGTCTCTCTTGTCAGTACGAATATCATTTGAAATTTGATATTCCAATTGAAAGCAAGCAAAGCCATCTTCAAATAAAAACCGTATTGCACGATAACAAACATCTTCATACTTTTTCCAGTTTTCTATACCTGTAGGACAATTTTGTATATCATAAATAAGCGATTCGGAAACCTTTAAAATTTTCACCTTATCACTGTCTAATTGCAACGTGCTTATTACTGGCTTAATGAAGTCATTAAATATTGACATAGATAAGATTGATTCATTCAACATGTATTTCAATTTTCTAAATAAATCCCCACTATCCAATAATAAAATATCACTATTGGTAGAAAATTCTTTTTTAAGCGAAGGAAGAAATAATCCTTCATGAACAAATATAAACTTACTACGACTATATCTTTCCATGCTTAGTTGTATTTCTTCTTTGTCAACATCATGATTTTTTGCATATTTAATGACTTCTATTTTTGCGGGTTCATCAGAAACCAAGTCTCTTTTTATATAAAATGAATCAAATTTGTATTTATTATAACCGTGCAAACCGAGTACAATGTCAGTGAGCGAATCAAAAAAGTTAGCATTATCATTGGAGCGAATAATATCCAATAATTCGTTGTTTACATAAATCTCCACTGACTGCTCTATATCTTTAATTTTATTTTCAGCAATTGTTTTTTTTGTGTATCCCAAAGTTGCAAGTACGCTGTGTGTATCATCAAAATCAAGAAAATAAATATCATACACTTGATTGTCAATTTCAACACTCAAGCCATCGTTTGATGCTGATTTAATTTCATGCAACACTAACCCCGACTTTGTATCGACATAATTCGATTCAATCGTGGATTTACATACTACAAATTTAAAACAAACACCTTGATAAAACTCGAAAAGATGTCGTATGTCATAATAAAATGTATTTATGAACTCGCAATACTTATTCCACCAAACGTTTGAATATCTTTGTAATAACTCTTGTTCTTCCAATGATATTTTTGTTAGCTTTGGAATAATCAATCGTGATATCGTAAGTTTATCAATTTGCTCCCTTATGGGCATTTCATCAACGTAGTGCATTTTCTTTTCAATCTTATTATAGTAACGAAAACGAGGGATTGAATGATATCCCATTGCAAGCATATCTTTTAATATATAGACCTCAATATCAAATAAATAATTTTTACTCATTTCAATGCTTATAGACATATAGTAGGGTGAATTTAAAACAAGTTTCAAATATGCAGAAACAATAATTCTCAAACTTGTAAGTTTAATATCGAACTCATCGTCCTTTTCTCTAATATCCATATAGTATGTCAAAAAGATGTCATTTGATTTATGTGAAAAATTCAATAATTTATTAAATATCACCTTCGACTCTACTTCAAAATAATCGCTGGGATAAATATTCAAGATTAAGAAGAGTTCATTCTCAACAGAATTATCTATTAGGCGAAGAATGCTTGAAGCCTCCTCCACTTTGTCCACATCTCTTTCAATGCGCAAATAGGAAATACTTTCCATAAATTTTAATGCGTTAAAGAATAAACTTTTCATCACAATCCTCCACCTAAGGATAAAACATTACAACTAATTATATCATAGCGAACATCAGCGCAATATGCTTTTATGTAAAATTTATTCCCTTTTACACAAGTAAAATTGTGGGAACTGATTAAACCGAAAAAATAGACGGCGAGCGAGTTAGTAACCACAACTTTTCTTGCAATTACATGAGTAATAATCATGTCGCACACCACCGATTTCAATGTCCACAATAAATTTTACGCAAAGAAAAAAGCCCAGATTCACTGGACTTTTCCACCCTCAACCTTTCAGTCGAGGAAATTCCTTACGGAGATGAGAGGATTTGAACCTCCGCGCCGGTTACCCGACCTACATCCTTAGCAGGGACGCCTCTTCAGCCACTTGAGTACATCTCCATATATAACCCGGAAGGGGGAATCCGGGATTATAACAAATTAAAATAAAAATGATAAAAAATGAGCAAGCCTATAAGCCGAGTTCTGTCTTGGACAGTCATCTATCTGGGATTTGTGTCACCACAAACCTCTTGCGACACTACCAAAGCGGAGCGGGTCACTCCTACGCTTTATATTTGGTCTTGCACCGAATGGGGTTTACATGGCCATCTTTGTTGCCAAAGACGCGGTGCGCTTTTACCGCACCTTTCCACCCTTACTGATAGCTTATAAAATATAATCATCAGCGGTTTATTTCTGTTGCACTATCCCTGGAGTCGCCTCCGCCAGACGTTATCTGGCATTCTTACCCTGTGGTGCTCGGACTTTCCTCATGTCATTTGCATAACACGCGACTGCCCAGCATACTCATTGTATATTTATTATATGTGATGATTAAGCTTCTTATGCCTCTTCTGTTTCATCCTCAACAGGCTCGATGTAATCATCATACTCGTCTTCGTCCGCATATTCATCATCGTCATAATATTCATCGTCAGCGGATGGATATAATATAGCATCTGCTTCGCGTTTAGACAAGCTAATTTTTTGATTTTCTAAATCAATATCTAAAACACGTACTTGAATGACCTCACCAGGTGTTAATTCATCCTCTGGTTTTACCACGTGTTTATCAGCAATTTGAGAAATATGAACCAAGCCATCAATACCTTCTGCTAGGTTAACAAATGCACCAAAGGGTGCTAAACGTGCAACTTTACCCTCAACAATTTCACCAATAGGGAATCTTTCTTCAATACCATTCCATGGATTGGTGTTGATGTCTTTGAGTGTTAGAGAAATTTTGCCCTTTTCGGGGTCAATTCCAATAACGGTTGCAGTCACTTCATCACCAGCTTTGAGTACATCGGAAGGACGACGTACCCGCTTCCAAGATACTTCAGATACATGAATCAGACCGTCTACGCCGCCAAGGTCAACAAACGCGCCAAAATCTACTAGACGGCTTACAGTACCTGTGACTTGACTTCCAACTTCAACGTTATTAAAAATTTCATCACGGCGTTGATTTGCTTCAGCTATAGCAAGCTCTTTACGTCCTGCCACAATACGCCTTTTTGAACGGTCAAACTCTAAAATTTCAAATGTAAATTCCTTGCCTTTAAACTGTTCAAGATTTTGCTCGAAGCGTCCTGAAATTTGAGATGCAGGAACAAATGCACGACAGCCCATGATATTTGCAATAAGCCCGCCCTTTACAAGGTCTGTGACTTTGCCTTGTACTTTGGTTTTTTCTTCGTGGGCTTTTTCCAAAAGACGGAAACTTGCTTGGGCGTCTACTTTTTTCTTCGAGACAACCACATTGCCGTCACCATCATTGACACGCAGGATATATACTTCAATTTCGTCTCCAGGCTTTGCAAGTTCCGCAAGTTCTACGGATTGGTCTTCTGAATATTCAGCACGGGTAATAATGCCGTCTGATTTATACCCTAAGTCAACGATAACCTCAGTAGGTGTTACGTGAACAACGATTCCCTTTACTACCTCACCTGACTTTAATGTCATGCGGGATTCGTCTAGCATTTCCATGAAGGATTGTTCTTCAGGATTTTTATATTCGCTCATGTGGTAGTGCCTCCTTATGCAACGAGTCAGCTTTTTAGTAGCTTTATTATCAAACTTGTGTCAGCCGACTAGAAGCATTTTATCACCAACTTACATATTCTGCAACAAAAATCGTGAATTATGATTTTATTATGCTTTACAAAGAGATGAAACTTGAAAGACAACATTGTTCATTATTTCATCAATTAGCTCCGTTTTAACTTTTTTGCCCTTATATTCGTCCATCAAAATTGGCTCACCAAAGCGAATTTTCATCCGCGAAAAAAAGCGATAGTTGCCGATAATGCCTGCCGGAATAATGGGCGCGCCAGATTTTAGTGCAAAAAGTGCCACACCCCCTTTGGCGTTTTCAAACTCTTTCATGCGTGTGCCTTGAGAGAAAATGATTAGACCGCCGCCGTCGTTTAAAATGTTCATTGTTGTACGAAAAGCAGTCATATCTGCGGCACTACGCTTTATTGGATATGCCCCAAGGGAATTTAAATACCAGCCAAACAGCGGGACTTTAAACAGTTCTTTTTTTGCCATAAACCGTGGGCGGCGTTTTAAAAATACTGCAAGGGCAACTGCATCAAACCATGAAATATGGTTTGCACATAGAATAAATGCCCCTTTTTTTGGGATGTTCTCTAACCCTGTAAGCTTGAAGCGGAATAGGATTTTTGACACTATCCATGCAAGCGTTCTTGTAATGGAATAAAGCATAAGTTATCGACCCTCCTTTAATTTTGCAATGTTTACAATATTATCTACAACTTCTTCACGTGTCATTTTGCCTGTGTCAATATAGTGTGCATCAGGCGTGCGGATTAAGGGGCTGTTTTCTCTGGTTTTGTCACGATAGTCTCGAATTTTTGTTTCTTCACACACTTTTTCAAATTCGGCAGGTTGACCTTTTGCCTCAAGGTCTAAACAACGCCGTTTCGCTCGGATTTCTGTTGAAGCATCTAAGTAAATTTTCACTTGCGCCCATGGCAACACATGGGAACCTATGTCTCGTCCATCCATGACTACACGTCCTGTGGCAGCCAATTGCTTTTGCTGTGCAACGAGTTTTTCGCGAACGCATTTGTGCGCTGCCACCACAGATGCATTTTCAGACGCTTCTTGGGTACGAATATCATCTGTAATGTCACGCCGTTTGTTGTCTTCAAGTAAGTATAGCCGTTGTAAACCGCTTTCGATGCGTAAGTGTATATCTATATCTTTAAGAACAGATTTTACAGTAGTTTCGTTGTGTATATCGACTCCACGCGCCGTGCAAAAAAAAGCTACGGCACGATACATTGCGCCTGTATCAATATAAGTCATGCCTAGTTTTTCTGCCACAATACGTGCAGTCGTACTTTTCCCAACCCCTACGGGGCCATCAATGGCTACGGCAAAACCTGCATTTGTCATCAAGGTCACATCCTTATATTTATTGTCCCATTACAATACGAATGAAATGCTCCATCGTCCATTCTGATGTAGCGCAAAAACGCGGTAATAAAAACGGGTTTGTATCTCGGTAGATATAATCCAGCCCGCCAATGAAGGCAAATCTTACACCTTCTTCTTGTAATGCGCGAATGGCATTGTCGCTGTATGCGCCAAAAGGATAGGCAAAGCCTGTTGCAAAGGTCAGTGGTGCGTCAAAACTTTGCCGAATGTCTGCGCGAATATCCTCCACACTTTCAATGGTCAACAGCGGGTCGCCATTTGCCCTGCGGTGCATATTATGCGTATGGGAACCAAATTCAAAAACGTCCATGGATGCAAAAATTTCGGTGTTACTCATAAATTGAGACGGGTACACCACCATTTGCGGAGTATCCTCTGGTATTGCGCTGGTTATTAAAAAATTCATGCCTGTAAACCCAAACTGTCTAAGTATTGGTGCGGCAAAAAGATAGTTGTCAAAATATCCATCATCAAAAGTAAGAATGACAGGGCGGGTTGGCAATTCTGCGCCATAATATAAGAAATCTATCAGCTGGTCAGACGTTAAGGTGGTAAAATCGTTTTTGTACAAGAAATACATGTGGTCAAAGAACGCCTTTTCCGATAGTATCCATGGGTTATCTACATTGATTGGATAATAAAATTCATGGGACATAATAGAGTGGTAGTTAATTACAGGTATTCGTGTTGCTGGTGGTGTGGGTCTGGCAACAATAATAATTGCTGATGTTGTTACTGCCAAGAAAATCAAAATACATGCTTTCCAAAATACTGTCCACGACTTCATAAAAACTCCTCACAGGTGTTTCTTAAACATTTATTTTTGACATAATCTTAGGATAAATTTGTGGGATTGTAAAGGTGTTGTATCTATAAACTGACTGTGATATAATCCCTGCCGTTGTGCAAAATTATATGAAACAAATAAGGAGAGCGAGAAAATGAATAAAAATATTTTATTTTTAGTAGTTCTGACAATGATTATGATTGTAGTGGTCGCTTGTGGCGGAAATGATACGACAACACCTGCTGTGTCAGATGTACCAGAAGCAACTGCGCCAGAAGCAACGCCAGAACCTGAAGAATCTGAACCCGCAGAAGAAGATACTGGGGAGGAAGATGAAGGACAACCTGCGGATGAAGTAGAAGAAGATGAAGCAGAAGAAATTGAGGAAGAAGAAACAGAAGAAGTCATAACAGCAGTAGAGCCTGTTGGCGACAGCAACACAGCACTTGTAGGCACATGGGATTGGATGGGAAGCCCATACTATGTACTTGAAGCTGATGGCACGGGTACAATGGCTGGTGAGGCAATTCGCTGGATATCTGCAAACGGAATCTTATCTGTTTGTATCACACCAGACCTTTGCGGTGACACTTGCATATTGCCAGCCGATTGGTATTATATTCTTGAGGGCAACCAACTTGATTTAACCAGTACAGTTGTTGCTGGTATGAATTTTACTTACAATAGAAGATAGTTTTATCAAAACATAATTTGGCGCAACAAAAGAAAAAGGGACAGAATATTTGCAGTTGCAATATTCTGTCCCTTTTTTATATGCTTTAAATTGCCCAAACCAGTTCTGCGCAACATGTCCAGAAGCGGATTGTTGGGCTTCCTTCGGCAGGGTGGGTGACATTGATGTATCGGATACCATCGCGCATGTTAAATGTTGATGCGCCTGTTGATGAGCTTACGACAAAAACTTCACGTCCTTCGGCTCTCAACTGGGTCATTGCGGCATGGAAAAGCTCATATTCCATACGCTGATTAAAATTTCTTGGGTTTGCGTTAAGCAAAATCACTACATAATTAGGGTTGACACTTCTAATATTACCCATAAAGAGACTCCACTGGTTGATGTATGTTGAGGCAATTCCGCCGCCTACTGCATCAAGGGTAACTACCGCAAAATCTCCGCGCGAAAGCATATTGTAAGGGGTTGCTTCTGTTGGAATGGTAAACTCGATTGGTGCAGCTGTGCCGGTAAAACCAGCGGATGCTCGCATGGGGTCTGTAAAAACCGTACCTTGTGGTACATTTGCGGTTTCTGTGGGGGCAAATAGTGCTTCTAAGTTGTCAAATCTTATAGCATGGGTTGATGTTTGTGGTGCATCTAGTGCCGCCGCCCAAAGTCTGTCGACAGTTAGCGGAGTAGGCAGACCGCTGGGAATTGTAGCCGTTAAGGTTTGCCAGCCTGTAAAGTTTGCATTTCTTGTGAAGTCGATTGTATGAGGGTTGCCTTCCCCATCACGTATGCGCCCGCGTATCCAGTGTCCAGAGCCGTCACCATAAACACTGACACGAAGGGCAGTAGGATTTGTACTTGGCACTGTAAGGGCAGGGTGGAAGTTGATATAAGCAGCTTGTGTGCGCTCGCTTTCGCTAATTGAATAGTTAAGGCGTAAAATATTTCGTCCTGCTGTGGTGTCTATCAAAACAGTTCCATTGACATACGTTGCTGGATAACTTGTGAAGTTTACATTTTCCATAGTAATAGACCATGGGAATCCGCCAATACTTACGGGAATATACTGCCGCACTGCACCCACTGCGGCGGCAATGTATCCAACACCACCCCCTGTGGCAACGAAGTCATTTCCTTCAAACCGCCCAAGATGTGGCGGGTGAACGGTAAGGCCTGTTACTGTAGGCAAAACAACTTGTGTCCCATCTGTGGCAATTCCAGAAAATCTTAATGTAGTACGCCCGCCTTCAAGTAAGTTGATACTCGGTACATTAAAGCGAAGTTCTGCCAAAGTATATACATAAATTGACGCGGTTGCGCGAAGCTGCCCATAAGAGACTTCCAAGACATGAAGCCCTGTAGCCAGCGGTGTATATTGTCCGTTGTCCCAAAATCCAGAAGGGTTTTGACTGGTGAATGTGAGTGTACTGACGTTTATTTCGCTAAGACGATTGTGCCAAATGTCTTCTGCAAAAACATTAGCAGAAAGAGGTACACCAACAATGGCGCGGTTTTCCATTTCCAGTGTAATGCGCGCCATTGCACCAATGGGCGAATTATCAAATACACCAAGGGCATTGACCACTTGCCTTTGTGAACCGTCAGATGGTGTGTTTACAACAGAATATACACCGCCTCTGTCCCGCGTAACCATAGTAGTAGAGCCGCCACCATCAAAGTGCATGGCGTGGTCTACATGATAGTGACGCAAAAGCGCGGCAAGCTCTGCATGGGTTACACCTACAGAATGAGAACGTCCGTCAACCACCATCATAAGGATTCTTCCGTCCCTTGTAACACCTATGGCAGAGCGGGGATGTCGCCCGGTAGGTGCTGCACCCCCATCATCAGTCACTGTTTGCCCATGGGAAAGAATAAGTCCGCCGCCGCCAATGGCTGCTTGAATTTGTGAAAAGTCGATACGCTGGGCTGTATCTACACGGAAAAATGCTGTGTTGCCTACATGAAAGCGATTCATGTAATATTCTGTGTTCATTCGTGTAGGAAGCACAATGATAAAACCATCTTCAGGAACTGTAACTGTTTCGCCCGGTGCAGAAATGTGTGTGATGATGTTGTTTACCACCACAAGCTTTGTAAGATTTTCTAGCCGTTCGTCAAGTGCAGATGTGTCAGCCATTCCGTGGCGGTCTGCCACCATGGGTGTCCACACTTGCGCGCCCAGGGTGTTGTAAGTACCTGCATTAAAGGCATGTACGCCATTGATATATACAGGAATAGTTGCTTGTAAGTACATAAAAAACGGATTGTTGTGCATGTCAAGCAAAAATGCCGCAAAAAGTTCTTCTGCACCATAGTGATTTGTACCTGCGTTAATCGCCAGAAGTTCACCATCGTTTGCCATTGGCCCAAAATGAACAGTGTGTGTTCCTGTCATACCAAAAAAGTCTGCGTTGATACCTGCGACTGCCCCAGCGTCAGAGAGTAGGCGTTGGGTCGTTTCACGCCGTCCAAGTTCGCGGGTGCTGATGGTTGGTGCAAGAGTTATGTGGGGCTCATTCAAATTCACCCATAGCACATGAACGTCAAGCATTCCGCGGCTTGTCATCATTCGGTTAAGCTCATATTCCACCCCTCGTGATACGGTTTCACGCTGGCGATATTCAAAAAATATGTCCACTGCAAAAGTTGTTGTGCTTAGTGTGATAGTTGCCAATAAGGCAACACATGCAAAAAATATCCCCTTAATCATCTTATCAATTTCCCCTCTCGGTTTTCGACATTATCTTAGAGCAAATCATCAACTATGTAAACGACAGTTTTTTGACATTTGTTCCACAGGCATGAAAAAAGAGACTGCGCCCAACTGCCTTTAGCTGTTTAGGCGCAACCCCTTTGAATCCATTTTATTTTGTGTATCTATTGTGAAAAAAGTAGTATGTTTTGAATAAAACAGTTAAACAACAGTACATAACAGACACGTTCCAAACAAGAGCTATCCAGCTAAAATGATAAATTCTATATATCCAAAAACGGGGAATATCCGCACCATAAGCTAAATAAAATGCATCTGCATAAATAATAATGAATATTTGAGGAAAACCATATAAACTCCTATGTTCCCCATGCCAATTACCAAGAGGAGAAATAAATGGCAACGACAATATAACGAATGTTGATATGATTATTTTACATAAGCGAAGATTTAACCTGTCTATAATAATTTTTATCACAATTATTTCACCTTCATAATAGTTATTTGAATATATTACCTATTGATGGGTGAGAAAAGCCAAAAAGGCTATCATCTAATTCGTGTTATAACCACTAGATAGCCTTTTGGATGTTGCGTTTGAATTTTATGATATTTTTATATTCTACTTAGCCATCCTTCCCAAGTTAGCATATATGCACCTGATGAAGCGGGAATACGAAAATAATCTACTATAGTTAATGTACCAGAAAATGAATGCCCTCGATATTGAGCCGTTACACTTGCATGAGTTGGAAATGGTCTGCCATTATGCCATCCTCTACTTTCTCTATGGAAAATCATATAAGGCACATTTCGTGCATTTTGTCCTGCAAACGGTAACTCATACCTAAAGTAGACTATTTCTTCTTTAACCGAACCATCTTCCATATGAAATTCAAACATTACAAAGCCATCGAAAAGCTCATCATTTACAGAGATTCTTTGCCTTGAATCACCTAAGTCTATAAAATAATCATCATCTTCAAAGGCTTGACGAATAGTATTTAATATGCTTTCAGCAAGGCTTGTGACAGAATCATATGATTCTTCTTCTGAATAAAATCCATACTGTTCATCTTCGTATGCATGAATTGCAACAGAAGACATGGAAATTATCAAAAGAACTGTAAATATACTCATTAAACGCTTTTTCATTATCAAAACTCCTTTTTATAAAGTTTAAACATTTATACAGTTTTCCTTTTAGTAGATAAAGTAATTTGTAGAATAAACACTTTGGTGTTTGTTATTCATACTCTTGTATTATAAGACTATACTATAATACAAAAATTTAGAACGCCTAAATTTTGTGAATGATTTAATCAGGCGTTGTAAAATCACCTCCCGTAATCACATTGTAGTTTTTGTTTTTACACGCTTGCTGTACAGTCAAGGTAGTGCGCGTCTTGTTGCTCTACTTGCTTCGTCGACACATAAAGCATATCACAAAAAAATCCGCCTGTCTGTATCGCAGACGCGCACAAAAAAATTTCATTGTGCAGGTATACGTCACAAACAAGCGGTTAAGCTTGTGATTGAATTGAATATGCTGGTAATTTAAAGGTATGCTAATTTTTATAAAGATGGAAACTTTGTACCAAGGACACCTTGTGCAATTTCTTTTATTTCCTCTGCGGTAGACAATTTACCTTCTATCCTGTGTCCAAAGTAAGCTTGATTAAATAAATCCCTCACTTCATTTTGTGGGCGACCTAGTTTCCATGAAAAACATGCTTTATTGAGTGCTAATGCGGATAGATAGCTATATGCCCGTTCGCTTGCGCCTGCGTCAATCGCTTCATCACACAGTGCGAATGCTTCTTCATATCTTCCTTGTGAACCAAGGAATGTAGATAGGCAATATAGCACAAAGGTTAGTGCGCGGGCTTTTTCGTGGGTGTCTACATATTTGTCACGAATGCTTTTTGCCAATTTTTCAAGTAGCATAATGGCAATGTCATGTTCTCCATTGTCAAAATGAAGTTGTGCCATGAGACTAATAATTTTTATATCATCATAGCACAGTAAATAAGTGTGTACTAATTTGGGATTAAAGTTAGGTAAGGTTATTTTTATTGCCTTGTCTAATAATTCTCGTACAGCAGTCACATTTCCCTCTGCCATGAGTAAATGAAAAGCCCTGTATCTTAACAATGTTTGCCTGTGTATGCCTGTATGAAATGCTGGCAGTGCTTCTGCTTTGGTTAATAGCTGTTTAAAAGTTTCTTCATCTTCAATGGCAATGGCATTGTTTATCTCATAGCGCAACTCAAATATTTTCAAATCATCCATTGTAATAGGATATGGGAAAAAGCGTTTTGCCCCATGCCCTAGTTTGCAAAGTATCGTATCAAAGTGTTTCTTGCTAATGCTCTGTGCCCCGTTGATAAACTTAGATAAGTTGCTTCTGCTCATAACACCATCAGCAAGCTGGGTGATAGAAATGCCTTGTTGCTTGCTCAACAACTTGATGGTTTGCCCGCGCATGTGATAATCCATAATAGTTCTCCTTCATTTATTATATTTGGAGAGTAACGTGTGGTTAATTTTCTAATTTCTTGGCAGTTGCGTTACCCCTCTTGCCGCGTTTTGGGTTTTTGAGACTTAGTAATTGCTTTGTAAAGCTAAGTATAAATTCTTTTTCTTCCTCGGTTGCGTCATGGATGTTTGCTTGCATGGCAACAATAAAGGGGTCGGTGATATCTAATTTTTTAGTATCATCTCCAAAAAAGTATTGCTCTCGTACAAAAAGGACTTTGGCAAGTTGTGAAAGACGATGTGTAGAAACACCATTGTCCCCCCGCTCTATGGCAGAGATTGTACTTTGGTCTGTATCCAATGCGACAGCAACATCAAACACACTTAGTTTAAGCTCTATACGGCGTTTTTTTGCTTGATGTCCTATAAAAAAGTCTTGAAGGGGTTTGCTTAACAATTCATTCATGTTTGCTAAACACTCTACTATTTCTGCAACTGCGGATGCATACCGCTTTTTATCTGTCAGTTCAAGTAGTTTGGATAACCCACTGTCAACCAACGCCATATTATTTTCAAAAATTCCGCGCCGAACCTCCAAGATGTATTTGTGAGACAGCTGTGTGTCGGAAAATACTTCCATAAGACTATTATAACTTTCTTGAAAAAGAGGTTTTAAAGTATCATCACTAACGTCTTTATCGAAGTATTTGGCTCTAAGTATTCTTAGTGTAAAATTTCCAGTCATTGAAAGACCCATAGCTACAAATTCAGGATTATCTACATACTTTTTGTCAGAAAGCACATCCTGTGCTTTTTTGTAAAACGACACTGTTTTATCAAAATCTGCGCTATATCCAATAACAAATGAAAGTGCGAGAAGCTCATGATATCCCCATGTCACCGTAGATTCTATCTGCTCAAAAATTGGCGTAGCTATAGCGCAAGATTCCTTAAAGCTTTTATTGTCATCGCGGGATTTCTGTACTTTTAAAGCATACATAAATAATGTCACTTCTGCATCAGGACTTTTATTAAGTTCTTTCTCAAATTTAATAATAAGTTTATTCGTTTTTATGCTATCACTTGATTTATGATGCAAAAACTCAGCAATCAACTGTTCCTTAATAGTCTTATCCATAATTCACCAAATCTCCTTTTCGATAAAAAAAGCCTGCTATTTCAGGCTTTTAAGAATTAAGAAAGTCACCTGGACACCAATTATCGCTAAAAGGTCTAAAAGGCGTAAAATATCCGCACAGCAAGGTAATAAAAGATGTCAAGAACATACAAACCACAACCTCTTTGATTTTTTGACAATATATCATAAGTTTTATAATTGTGTCAAGGTAAAATGAGAAATTATTTGACATTTTATCAGTAAATTGATTGCTGGTGTAGAACGTTGCAGTATTATGCAGAAAATGTATAATATTCTTGTGGCAGACAAAATCAAAATAAATCATATCATAGAAGGGTGATATCATGAGTGCAACACATGTACACAAGGTTGACGAACTTGGCAGAATTATAATACCTAATGTGATTCGTAAGGTATTAAATTGGAAAACAGGCACAAGCCTAATATTTGTAGTCAACGAAACAGAGCAATCTATAAGAATATTCGAGTCGCCAAGTGATAATAAAATAGACGAGCTTGGCAGGGTCGTACTTCCGTGTGAGATTCGCAGCCCATTAAATTGGGAACTAGGATTGAATCTGGAGATTCAATTAAATAGCGAAGAAGAGTCCATTACACTCTTTGAAGCTGACGTGGATTTTGCAAAAACACCACAAATACGCAAAATGGATGATTTCGGAAGAGTAGTGTTTCCAACAGGGCTTCGTAAACTTCTAAACTGGGAATCCAATGCGAATATCATGATTAACCTAGACGATACAGGAAAATCTCTAGTGCTAACCAAAGAAGAAGATAGCATAAAAAAATAAGCCGCTCACACAAAGAAAACGGCTTATCGCAAATTTAACCAATGGAATGGGATAGATAAACAACTGCCACCGCCCAATAAAAAAGCTAGCGTTACCGCGCTGGCTTTTTTATTATAATCTGTTTATGGCAAAACATTTTTATACTTGCATTTAGTCATTAAAAGATAGGTGCTACCCACACGCACAAAAAAATCTTTGTGTGCGTACTTACATTACAAAACTTAATAACATCTATAATTCAATTACAATATAATCAGCAACCGAGCGAATTTCCTCAATGATTGATTCTAGCCCTCTTGTGTAAACTTCGGGAAGGTCTCCTAATGGATAACCCACTAAAAAAAGCAGGTTTTCTTCTGTAAGTAAAATAAATTGATTTGCTGAAAATACTACTATCTCCATGGCATGTTCATAATTATAATCTGTATACGCATGATTTACGTAAAACAAATTTGGACTAATCCTACGAATGTAATTAACGCTATAATCGAAGATTGGAATTATTCCGTCTGGTCTAGCCTCACCCATTTCAATCACAAAATTTCTAAAACCTTGTCTAAATTCACTTTCGTAAAATAAGTCAAATGATTCTGCAAAATATCTTGCATTAACAAGTGCAAAATTGCGTAACACTAAATTAGCCAGTATTTCATATGCTTCTGTGCCATACTCTACATAACCATGTTCATCAACAATAACATCAACATCCAATACCCTTACTGGATATAATTCAAGCAGTACGTCGCTAACTTGTAACACTTCATCGGCTCGACTATCATTACATCCGCTTAAACTTAAAACAACAGTACTTATCAATACACACAAAAGTTTTTTCACAGCACAACTCCAATCCAGCTTACATGTTCCTTAATAATATCTAAAGCTCAATTACAATATAATCAGCAGCAGAGTCAATTTCCTCAATGAGTGATTCTAACCCTTTTGTGTAAACTTCAGGAAGGTCTCCTAATGGATAGCTCACTAAAAAAAGTTGGTTTTCTTCTGTAAGTAAAACAAATCGGTTTGCTGAAAATATGACTATTTCCATATCATGCTCAAACCAATAATCTGTGCGCGCGTGATTTACATAAAATAAATTTGGACTAATTCTACGGATGTAGTGAATGCTATAATCAAAAATAGTATCTACTCCAATTGGAGCTGCTTCATTTATTTGTAGCACAGAGTCTCTCAAGCCTCGTCTAAATTCACTTTCATAAAATAAATCATATGCCTCTGCAAAATATCTTGCATTACCAAGCGTAAAATCTGCTAATACTAAATTAGCCAATATTTCATATGCTTCTGTACCATATTCTACATAACCATACTCATCTATAATAACATCAACATCCAATACTCTTACTGGATATAATTCAAGTAATACTTCACTAACTTGTGGCATTTCATTGGATTGTCTACCATTACATCCGCTTAAACTTAAAAAAACAATACATAAAAATAAATTAAATAATTTTTTCAAAATAACAACTCCCATCTCATTTTCAATAAGGAATGCACAAAAATGAACTATTCCTGCGCATTCCTTTAATGCTTCATAAGGTTTCAAGTATCAAGATTTATATATTACTATGATGCTACAAATTGGATTTGTGAATTGGTTATAGTGCTATTACTTGTGTTTCTTATAAATCCATGTACGTTACCATGAAAACTGTTAAGCGTACCTACATGAAATTGAAACTTGTCAGTAAATGCAATACCTGCCCGTGCATTTCCCCGTGCCTGTACATTTATGGGTCTTATATCACTACCACTGACTTGAACGAGCCCAATATTTGCAGTTCTATTCACAGTGTGCATGACTATTACAGCTCTGTTGTTTACTCTGCTGACAGGTACACTTTGAATTGAAGTTAATTCTGGATTGGGAATTGACCAGCTTTGCGGACTTAGGTGGTTTATTTGCATGTTAATAAAAGTTGACTGCGTCCGTGGGGCTGGCTGTGGGCGTAAGTCTCTAGTTGCAATTTCTTGCTGTGGCATGTTGCTAAAGTCAGCGTCTGTCATTTCTTCTGCAAATACCATGTTGACTTGTGACACCAGAAGCACTGCACAACATAACGACAATACCTTTTTAATTCCTTTGGTCATATTAGACCTCCTTCAAAAATTTAATTATTTTGTGATACTTGAAACCCCAATGTAGTTTTCAATCAAATGCTTTCATTCAAAATTTAAAAATGAAATTATTTGTAATTTAAACATTTAGTAAATGTTGTTCACCGTCTCTTTGTTAAAATCCTAGCATAAAAAAATCTGCTTGTCTGTATCGCAGACACGCTCAAAAAAATCTTTGTGTGCGCATATACGACACAAAATTGAATGGGAGCCCCTCAATAGCACAAAAAAATAAGCCGCTCACACAAAGAAAACGGCTTATCGCAAATTTAACTAATGGAATGGGGCAAATAAACACTTGCCACCGCCCAATGTTAAGGGGTCAGCGTTACCGCGCTGACTTCTTTTTATTATAACCCAGTCGTATAAAAGCTGTAAACTACTTTGTCTGCAAATAAAAATAGCAAATGAAATATTGCAAAATTTCTAGGGTTTGTTATAATCCACTGGGGATATATTTGGAATTTGTCTTAGGAAAGGATACCGTGACATGACAGAAATAAAAAAAGAAACTGGCGGTGCGGTGCGCATTGCTGATGAAGTGCTTGCAAAAATTGCAGGAACAGCGGCGTTGGAAGTGGAAGGCGTGGCAGGGCTTGCAGGATATTTTCAAGGAGACAGAACGCCAAAAGCAGTGCGTAAACAGTTTGAGCGCGGTGTGAATGTAAGCGTGGTGAATAAGACCGTAACCCTTGGGGTGGCAATTACTGTCCGCATGGGTGCTAAACTTCATGAAATTGGTGCAGAAGTACAAAATCGTGTAAAAACTGCCGTTGAAACCATGACAGGTTTAAATGTCATCACTGTGAATGTAAGTGTTGGACAAATTGTTGGCATAAAGCAACGCCGCCCATGAGTAAACCCATGAGCCGCCGCAATGCCCGCCGTCATGCATTTCATCTCATATTTCAGCTTCCGTTTCATCTATCATTCCATCAGCAAGAAAGTACAGAAATACTGGCAGATTCTAAAGCAAAGTATTATGATTTTTTGGGCAGTGACAGCGTGGAAGCATTTGAAAACCTAGACCGTCCCCAAGGACGTGACGCAGCGTATGTAGACCGTGCAGTCTGGGGTGTTTTTGACCGTCGTGAAGAAATAGACCAAGTGATAGAAAATTTCTTGCGGGAATGGACAATTGACCGTATCAATAAAGTAGACTTGGCACTCATGCGGTTGTCTATTTATGAAATGCTGTGTGAGCCTGATGTACCTCTTGGCGTGGCAGTAAACGAAGTGGTGGAACTTGCGAAGGAGTATGGGTCAGACGAATCTCCTTCATTTATCAACGGCGTATTAGGCAATGTTTCAAGGGAAATTGGTAGCAAACGATGAACCATCGTCAAGTATTTACCGTAGCCCAAGTCAACCGTTATGTAAAAAAAATATTAGAATCTGACGCGCTTTTAACGGGTTTGTTTATTGAAGGTGAGCTTTCTAACTTTAATGCCCACGCATCAGGACATTTATATTTTACGTTGAAAGACCCTGCCGCGGCGATTAGCAGTGTGATGTTTAAAGGACACGCAAGCGAACTGGCTTTCACGCCCAAAAGCGGAATGAAAGTGATTGCATTTGGACGGCTTTCTATGTATGAAAAGTCTGGACAATACCAATTATATGTAGAGTATCTTGAGCCGGCAGGGGTAGGCGGGTTGCAATTGGCATTTAATCAATTGCGGGAAAAGCTAGAAGGAGAAGGGCTTTTTGACCCTGAAAAAAAACGCCCCTTACCACAGTTTGCAAAATGTGTTGCGGTGATTACAAGCCCCACTGGTGCGGCGGTACAAGATATCATTAGAATCATTCGCGGGCGCAATCATGCGGTAAAGGTTGTGGTTTCTCCTGCCCTTGTACAAGGCGAAGGCGCGGCGGCAGACCTGGCACGGGCTTTAAAAGAAGTCAATGCATGGGGGAAAGCGGATGTCATAATCATTGGGCGCGGCGGCGGCTCTATAGAAGATTTGTGGGCATTTAATGATGAAGTTTTAGCAAGAGCTATTGCTGGGTCAAAAATTCCTGTTATTTCTGCTGTAGGCCATGAGACGGATTTTACCATTGCAGACTTTGTGGCAGATACCCGCGCGCCTACGCCAACGGCGGCGGCACAAATGGCTGTGTATGACCAACGGCAAGTCATGTATTATGTGCAAGACTTGCAGGACGCATTGTCGCGTAATTTGAAAAATAGCATGAAAAAACGTTTTGACAATGCAAAAGCTTTAACTGCCCAGTTATCCCGTCAGACCGATATAAGGCTTTCAGGGGAATGGCAAAGGCTTTCTCACCAAGAAGCACTGCTGGAAAAAGTATCTCCATATGCCGCATTTAAGCGTGGATACGCACTGGTTCGTGCCGAAAATGGCAGTGCAGTCCTATCTGCAAAAACACTCAACACAGGTGACACACTCACCCTATACTGGGCAGATGGTGAAGCCAATGTAAAAATAGATGAGGTAAACTATAAAGATGCCTAAAAAAACAAAACAATCATTTGAAGAAAATCTTGAGCGGCTATCCATCATTGTGGAGCAAGTAGAAGATGTGTCTACGCCCCTTGACACGGCAATAGCCCTATATAAAGAAGGTTTAACCTTAGCTGAAAAGTGCGGTGAGACTTTACGCGTCCATGAAGCAGAAATTTTGACCTTGCAAAAGTCTGCGGTCGGGCTTTTTGAGCTTGAGCCATTTACAGAGGGTTTGAGATAAATGACTGCCTTAGCTGAACTTGCCACAAACAGACATCTCCTTACTGCACTGACAGCCATGATTATTGCGCAAATTTTAAAGACATTTTTCGACTATTGGCGCACTAAATCGTGGAAAAAAGCCTTGTTTGTAAGCACTGGGGGAATGCCAAGTTCTCATAGTGCGCTGTCTGTTGCTGCAACGGTGTCCATTGGCATGTATGAGGGCTTTGGGACGACGGTTTTTGCCATCAGTGCAGTTATTGCACTTGTGGTTATGCATGATGCGGCGGGTATTCGGCGTGCCGCAGGCAAACAAGCAGAGGCTATCAATTTTCTTTTTTCAAAACTAGAAGACCAAGGCATTAAATTGGATGAAAAATTAAAAGAACTTCTGGGACATCGCCCTGTGGAGGTATTTGCAGGGGCAATTTTAGGGCTGGTGGTTGCACTTGTTTCATTTGAAATATTCCCGCTGGTTACGTCTTGAAGGAGGCATTTTATGAAACTAGAGGATTTTCACAGTATAAAAGACTTAAAGGGGCTAAAGTCTTCGGATTTAAAGCTGTTGGCAGCAGACATTCGTAAATTTTTGATTCATAGCATTAGTGACACAGGCGGACATCTTGCCTCTAATTTAGGCGTAGTTGAACTGACGCTGGCTTTGCATACCATTTTTAATACGCCCCATGACAAAATTGTATGGGACGTAGGACATCAATCCTATGTACATAAAATTTTGACAGGGCGGAAGGACTGCTTTGATTCTTTGCGTCAAATGGATGGGCTTAGTGGGTTTCCCAAAATCAATGAAAGCCCTCATGATGCTTTTGGCACAGGGCATAGCTCTACTGCAATTTCTGCCGCGCTGGGGCTGGCAGTTGCCCGAGACTTAAAAAAGAAGCCAACCAATGCCCATGTCATTGCTGTGGTTGGTGATGGCTCAATGACAGGCGGACTTTCTTTTGAAGGGCTAAACAATGCAGGGCGTTCTAACACAAATGTGCTGGTTATCTTAAATGATAATCAAATGTCTATCAGCAAAAATGTAGGTGCCCTTTCCCGTCACTTAAACGAAATCCGCACTGCGTCAGAGTACTTGGGCGCAAAAGAAGGTGTACATCAAGTTTTGGACAACCTTCCCATCCTTGGCTCGCCAATTTCCAAAGGCATTAAAGCGGCAAAAGGAATGATAAAACATATGGTTTTGCCGGGTGTTTTATTTGAGGAAATGGGCTTTAAATATATCGGCCCAGTGAATGGGCATGATATCCCTGCACTTTTGCATGTTTTGCGAGGGGTACGCAACATCAAAGGCCCTGTCCTGCTGCACGTACACACAAAAAAGGGCAAGGGGTACAATATCGCTGAACGTTCCCCTAAAAGTTTTCATGGTGTGAGTACATTTTGCGTCCATACAGGAAAGCCCATGGCAAGTGCGTCAAAACCAAGCTATACAGATGTTTTCTCTAAATATATTTGCCGCCGTGCCGCTGCTGACCCGCGTATTGTTGCCGTTTCTGCCGCAATGGCTGACGGAACAGGGCTAGCAAAATTTAAGGAACGTTTCTCTCAGCGGTTTTTTGATGTGGGAATTGCGGAAAGTCATGCGGTGTTATTTGCCGCAGGGCTTGCACAAGGGGGAATGCGTCCGATTGTAGGCGTATACTCATCCTTTCTACAAAGGGCTTACGACCAAATTATGCATGATGTCGCCCTGCAAAATTTGCCTGTAATCTTTGCCATAGACCATGGCGGTGCTGTGGCTGGTGATGGGGAAACACATCAAGGTATTTATGACTTATCATTTCTTTCCCATATTCCAAACATGACCATTCTTGCGCCGTCAAGTGGGGCAGAGCTTGAAGCAATGTTTGACTTTGCCCTAAAACATGACGGCCCAGTGGCAATAAGGTACCCCAAAGACACTGCGCCGGAAAAAATGGCAAGCCCTATAGTGTACGGACGGTCAGAAATCATAATCCCTAGTGATGATAAAAAACTAGCCATCGTAAACATAGGCGCAATGATGGATACTGCCGCCGCCGTTGTGGATAAACTAAAAGAAAACGGACATGCACCCAGTCTTGTAAATGCAAGGTTTGTAAAGCCTTTGGACATGGATTTATCTGCAAAGCTGGCAGAATATGCTTATGTATTCACTATTGAAGACGGGGTAAGACTTGGGGGGTATGGTACTCGGCTTCAAGACGCAATCATTGCGGCTTCCCGCGGCAAACCGCCTCGTTTCTACCCATTCGCATTTCCAGATGCATACCTTGAGTCAGGCACACGAGCCCAGCTCTTTGCCAAGTACAAACTAGACACGGATTCAATTGCAACAAAAATAGACAATATAATGAAGGAGAACAACCATGGAAAATCAAAGTAGAAAATCTCAAAACAAAGAAATTGAGCGCAAGCTTAAAAACAAAAAGCGTCTGTCAACAGCAATCGCCTTAGGTATCGTGGCAGTTGCCGCCATTTTAATTGGAATCGCTGTATGGGACATGCAAAGCCAACGCTGGATTATGACCTTTGAAGGCGAACGTATTGCAACCTCAGAATTTCAGTTTATAAGAGACGAAGATGCCCTTGTTGAAGCACTAACCATATTAAATCGTGCTAACCAGCACAACATCAGCATAACCGAAGAAGAACGTGAAAATTTAGAAATGCTTGCAGGAATGCTTGGCTTAGATGAACTGCAAATTCCCCATGGGCGTATGGCTGACTTAATGAGTGCGTGGAGTCCTGAAATGGGCTTTGGCGGTGAGTTGCGCGCCCATTTGATGAATCATTATGTGCCAGACTACACATTTATGGATGATGAATTTCAAGAAGGTTTAGCCGATTATATCCAATTTCAAGGGGATTTATATGCCGAATTGCAAGTGAAGTACATTGCGCATGATAATATGGATGATATCATTGATATTTCAATGAGAGCCCATGGCGGTGAAGACTTTGACAGTCTGATTCGTGAATTTTCAATACATTACAATGCAGAAGAGGGTATCACAGTAGGTGAAGCCTTTGAAGTGATAGAGGAACTGGATATTTGGGATGGCTGGATGCAAATTATGTCATTGCAAGCAGGGGAAATTTCTAATGTTGTTTCAAGCAGTGATGGAGAATTGCATGTGCTTGTATATGCATACAGCCGTGATGATAACTTGGATGAGATAGAAGAATCATTCCGTACCCAGTTTATCAATGCAGGCCGCGCAGAGATTTTTAGCGAAATCATAGAAACATGGGTAGAAAATGTAGACTATACTATTCACGAGCGCACAATGAATAGACTTCAACAATAAAATGATGTCAGCTGACATCCATGTTGGAATCATCGTTAATGAAGAAAAAGACCCCGGCTTGGAATACACCAATGAAATTTTGCGATTCCTAAAAAGTCGGGGTATTGGTGCAGAGATAGGCACAGTTGCCAATGCGGCATTCTGGATAGTCCTTGGCGGTGACGGTACAATGCTTCGGGTTGCGCCTTTGGCTGTCAAGGTGGATGTCCCCATGCTTGGAATCAATTTGGGAACCCTTGGTTTCTTAACAGATGTGGAAAAAAATCAAGGCATTTTTGCACTTGAAAAAATTTTGCAAAATGAATATATTTGCGAATCACGGCTAATGCTCAATATTTCATGTGCAACAGATTCAAAAATCCTTGCATTAAACGAAGTATGTATTGGTGGAACGGGAAAGCTTAAAACCTTTGTAGTGTATATCAATGATGAATTTATTGACGAGATTCGTGCAGATGGTATTTTAATTGCCACACCCACAGGTTCAACGGCATACAATCTTTCTGCTGGTGGTCCCATTCTTTCTCCCCATGGGGAAATGATGGTGATTACCCCAATCTGTCCTCACAGTCTAAGCACCCGCCCATGGGTACTTGACGGCGTGGATAAGATACGTGTAAAAGTCTATCATAACGCACCTGTGATTGTGGATGGACAAACGGCAGGAGAGCTTTTGCAAGATGAATTTATTGATGTTAGTACATCCGCATATCGTGCAAAAATTTTGAGAACAACACCAACACATTTTTATAACACATTGAGAAAGAAGAAAATTTTATGAAGCAAGAACGTCAACGTATTATTCTTGAACTCATACGAAATAAAGATATTTACACCCAAGAAGAGCTGGCTATCGCATTAAAAAATGCTGGTTTTATAGCCACACAAGCCACTATCAGCCGTGACATTCGTGAACTTAGGCTTACAAAAGTGGCTACACCAGCAGGGCAAAAATATGCTATCCCCACTTCACAAGATATTTCAAAAGATGCCCTTGCACGGGTGTTTCGAGATGGGCTAATTTCCGTAGACCATGCGGGAAATATGTTGGTTTTGCGCACAATAAGCGGCATGGCAGATGTTGTAGCCCTTGCCATTGATTCTAAAAATTATCCTGAAATTTTAGGTACTGTCGCAGGTGATGATGTTGTAATGTGTGTAATAAAAAGTGAATCACAGGCGGCAGCACTGGTGGAGAAATTAAAAATATGATAACTCATTTGCGTATTCAAAATGTGGCACTCATTGATGAAATTTCTGTAAACTTTACACAGGGGCTTAATATCCTTACAGGTGAAACAGGTGCAGGAAAGTCTATTTTGGTGGACTCTATAAACTTTTTGCTGGGCGGACGGCTTGGACGGGACTTCATTAGAGCAGGTGCAGACTTTGCGCATGTGGAAGGCATTGTGGATACTGATGATGATGAAATAATGCTGGAGCGTACGATGCAAACCGCCACAGGTAAATCTGTATGTAAAATCAACGGGCGTACTGTCACCGCCGCCATTTTAAAGGAAACAGCATCACAACTTGTAAACCTTCATGGACAGCATGAACACCAAAGTTTGCTAGACCAAGTTAAGCAGTTGCACCTTCTTGATGGTTTTTGCGGAGAAGCATTGCCCGCATATAAGAATAGTTTAGAAGGTCTTTTATCGCGCTATCGTGAGGTCAATAAGGCATTTAAGGCGTTAACAGGTACAGGTAATGCACGTCAAGAGCAAATAGACATGTGGCGTTATCAGTTAGAAGAAATAGAACGCGCCGCCATTAAACCCAATGAAGAAGATGAACTCACTGCCCTCAAAACCCGTTTAAGCGGGCTGGATAAGTTAAGTAACTATACATCTTCCGTCCTCACATTGCTGGATAATGGTACAGAGCCGCAACAATCTGCTACAGACCAAGTGGCCCGTGCCGTGTCTTTTGTTGCAGAAATATCAAAACTAGACCCTGTCCGTGCCAGCCTTCATGAGCGTTTAATTGAAACGGCTGCCCAACTGACTGACATTACATCTGAACTGCGGAACTATGCCGATGAACTGGACACTGACCCACAAGTTTTAGAATCAATAGAATCTCGCCTAGATGTTATCTACCGCCTAAAGAAAAAGTACGGGCAAACCATAGAAGCTATATTAAACAAGCAAAAGGAACTGACCCAAAGTCTAAACAACGTAGAAAATAGTGAAGCTGAAATTAAACGTCTTCAATCAGAAAGGCGTAAAATAACTGTGGAAATAACCACACTATGCGATAAGATGAATTTTGTTCGTGCCGAAAATGCTACCCGCCTTTCCGCAGAAATTACTGCCATTTTAAATGATTTGGGTATGCAAAACGCACGGTTTAATATAGCCATCACTCGTAAAACAGCTTTTGCTCCAGATGGAAATGACCAAGTAGAGTTTATGATTTCGCCAAATCCTGGTGAACCTGAAAAGCCCCTGCGCAAAATTGCATCAGGTGGTGAAATGTCCCGTATTATGCTGGCGATAAAAACTGTCATGGCAGACAGTGTACGTACCGTTATTTTTGATGAAGTGGATACTGGTGTAAGCGGACGTACTGCCCAGCAGGTTGCAGAAAAACTTATGAATGTTAGCCGCCAACGTCAAATTTTATGTATCACTCATTTACCTCAAATCGCCGCCATGGCAGATACCCATTTTCTTATAGAAAAAACCACCGACCCTGCAACCGAGCGCACAGCAACGTCCGTCAACCCACTTTCAACCGAAGCCGCCATCAATGAATTAGCACGTCTCACAGGCGGCGCAAAAATAACCCCTGCAACCCTACAAGCCGCAAGGGAAATGAAAGAACAAGCAAATGGATTAAAGGGGTAAATGTGTGGTGATAAGTTCGCAAATTTCTGTTAAGTATTTTTCCTCAAGTTCACCAAAGCGATTTAACTCAGGGCTATCCACATCTAAAACACCAAAAACTTTACCATCCTTTATAATGGGTATCACTATTTCAGACTGTGACGCAGAATCACAAGCAATATGCCCAGGGAATGCATGAACATCTTGGACTACCTGTGTTTTGCCCTCTGCCACAGCTGTTCCACAAACCCCTTTGCCTACCTTAATTCTAATACAAGCAGGCAAGCCTTGGAATGGGCCAAGTACCAGTTCGCCATCTTTCATAATGTAAAAGCCTACCCAGTTTATTCTATCCATATAGCCATTGATAACGGCTGACACATTGGCTAAACTGGCAATGATATCTTTATCATCTTCCAAAACACGTTTTGCCATATAGGCCATCAGTTTATAATTTTGTTGGGGGTCTTCTTGCCTTTTTACTCGATACATACATTTCCTCCTGTACTTCCATATCCCCCTTCACCACGCATGGTTTTTGAAAGGTCGTCTGGGGTATTTACTTCTTGGAAGTCTATCATTTCTACCTTGGCAATGACCATTTGGGCAATTCTATCCCTGCGGTTTATTGAAAAATCTTCATGGCCATGGTTAATGAGTAAAGCTTTTACCTCCCCACGATAATCTGCGTCAACTGTGCCGGGGCTATTAAGCACGGTTATTCCATGCTTTAAAGCCAATCCGCTTCTTGGTCGTATTTGCGCTTCATAACCAAAAGGGAGTGCCAGCCTAATTCCAGTTGGAATTAAAGCGCGCGCTCCCTTTTTTATGATAATGGTTTCATGAATATTTGCGTGCAAATCTAATCCTGCGGATTGGGGCGTTTGACGAGATGGAAGGGGTAAATCCTTTGCGTCTTCTGTACGATTAAGCAAGTACTGCGCCTGTAAGTCCATCTTTGTTCATTCCCTCCACTTGCTTGCCAACCAATGAAAGACTCATTTGGTCGAGTTTAAAAATTTTATCACATACAGTATAAAAAGCATCTAAATCAATGGCATCAATTTTAGTCACTAGCTCGTCGGGGGTGACTATTTTATTCAACATCAAAAGGGTTCTTCCAATGCTGTTCATACGGCTGCCTGCACTTTCAAGGCTGAGTAGAAAGTTGCTTTTTAACTGCTCCTTTGCCTTAGCTAATTGTGCTTGGGTCACTTTGTCTGTGAACATACCCCGTACTTCTTGGGCAATCAACCCAAGTACCTCTTGAATTTGTGCAGGGTTTAATGCCGCATAAATGAGAAAGATACCTGCGTCAAAATAACTGGCATTGTATGAATAAACAGAATACACAAGCCCATGCTGTTCACGTATTTTTTGGAAAAGACGTGAACTCATGCCTCCGCCTAAAATAGTGTTTACAGCGGCCAGTGCGTAAGATTCATCCGAACCGCTTTTAATACCGGGGAAACCCATGCATAAATGCACTTGCTCAATATCTTTTTCTCTTAACACAAACCCCGGGGTATAAATAGCCGTTGACTCCCCTGTATTTTTGGATTCATCTTTGAAATCCTTAAATGCAACCGTGATTTTTTCCAGTACTTCCTGCTCATTGATGTTTCCAGCCACGGCAATAACTGTATTTTTAGGGCTGTAACGGACTTTTATAAATTGTAGAAAATCATCACGCTGAAATGAGCCTATTGTCTCAGGCGTGCCAAGTATGCCCATACCCAAAGGATTTTGAGGAAAGGCATGTGTATGCAAAAGGTCAACCGCCAAATCTTCTGGCGTATCTTCATACATATTTATTTCTTCCAAAATGACATTGCGTTCCTTATTGATTTCATTTTGGTCGTATTTACTGTGAAAAAACATGTCTGTAATCACATCAAGTGCTACATCAAAATGTGTGTCTAATGTGCGTGTGAAATAACATGTGTATTCCTTTGACGTAAAAGCATTTAACTGCCCGCCTACTGCGTCCATTGTATCAGCAATTTCATGGGCTGTGCGCTTTTCTGTACCCTTAAACATCATGTGTTCGATAAAATGAGATATTCCGCTGGTTTCAGGGCTTTCATGCCGCGAACCATTACGTACCCACAAGCCAAAACTAACAGACCTTACGAATGGGATGGATTCCATCACCACTCGTAGTCCGTTATCTAATTGATGTTGTTTAATCAACGTACACCTCTTGGGTTCCCGCCTCTATCATTTCTTCCGCCACGGTCATTGCCGCGACCTTTATCGCCTCCGCCATTTCTTGGGGGAGGGCGTTTTACTGTAGTATCAGCCGTAGGGTCTAGTATGCCTTTGCGTGAAAGATTTATACGCCCTTGGTCATCAACCTCTGTGACCTTAACCTCTACAACTGCGCCCACTTCTGTGACTGCTTCCATAGACTCAACACGTTCAATATCCCATTGTGAAATATGCACAAGCCCCTCTTTTTCAGGTGCAATTTCAACAAATGCACCAAAGGACATGAGGCGTGTCACTTTTCCTGTATAAATCGCGCCCACTTCTGGCGGACTTACAATGGCTTTGATAATTTCTACCGCACGGTTGACTTTGGTGATGTCTTTGTCTGCCACAAAAATTCTGCCATCGTCCTCTGTGTCGATTTTCTCAACACCAGAATCCTCAATAATGCGCTTAATGACTTTGCCCCGTGCGCCAATGACTTCAGCAATTTGGTCAACATTGATACGCAGTATAGCAATCTTTGGTGCGTGGGGAGAAATTTCTGGACGTGCTTCTGGAATCACAGGAATCATTACATCATCCAGAATAACCATACGTGCTTCTTTAGTCTGCTCAAGAGAAGCCTTAATTATTTCAGGTGTCAGTCCATCCACTTTAATATCCATTTGAATAGCCGTAATACCTTCAGAAGTTCCTGCCACTTTGAAATCCATGTCACCGAAGAAATCTTCAATACCTTGAATGTCTGTAAGCAACACAAAATCATCTGTAGTGTCTCCTGTAACCATACCTACAGAGATACCTGCCACAGGACGCTTGATTGGCACACCTGCCGCCATAAGGCTTAGGGTAGAGCCACAAACAGCCGCTTGAGACGTAGAACCGTTAGAACTTAATACTTCACTAACCAAGCGGATAACATAGGGGAAATCATCTTCACTTGGAATAACAGGCAATAATGCCCTTTCAGCCAATGCCCCATGCCCAATTTCACGGCGACCAGGCCCACGGGAAGGACGGGTTTCTCCCACAGAATAGCTGGGGAAGTTATAGTGATGCATATAGCGTTTGTTTTCTTCCATTTCGTCAAGCCCGTCAAGACGCTGTGTGTCCCCGCTTGAACCAAGGGTAGTCACCGTCAAAACTTGGGTTTGTCCACGGCTAAAAATTGCAGAGCCATGGGTGCGCGGAAGAATATCCACTTCTGCAAAAAGTCTGCGCAAGTCCCCAAGCTTCCGTCCATCTGGGCGTTTGCCTTGGGTTTTAATCATGCGGCGCACCGTTGCTTTTTCAAATTTATAAATGGCATCACCCAGTTTAGATGTCCAAAGTTCTGCCACATCTTCTGCAAAGGTGGGTATCAGTTGTTCTGCTACATCATCTTTTATTTGGGTGATTCTTGCATCACGCTCTTGCTTCATATCTGTGAAAACCGCTTCTTCCATACGGGCTTCTGTGATAAAGCTTGTGACTTTTTCGTAAAGTTCACTAGGCACTTCATGGACTTCATAACTGCGTTTTTCTTTGCCATGTGCTTTAACGATTTCGTCAATAAAGCTGATGACTTTTTTATTTTCTTCGTGGGCAAACATGATTGCCTCGAACATTTTATCATCAGGCACTTCGTCTGCACCTGCTTCAATCATCATAACTTTATCTCTGGTGGATGAAACAGTGAGTGCAAGTTTGCTTATTTCCCGCTGGGCGGCATTAGGGTTAACAATGAGTTCCCCGTCAATAAGCCCAATATTTACGCCAGAAATAGGCCCTGCAAATGGGATTTCTGAAATAGAAACAGCAATGGACGCACCAATCATTGCCGCAATTTCAGGGCTTGCGTCTTGGTCCATAGAAAGTACTGTCGCCACAACACCTACATCGTTGCGATAGTCGTCTGGAAACAATGGACGCATAGGCCTGTCAATTAAGCGAGATGCAAGAATGGCGTGTTCCGTCGGTCTGCCTTCTCGTCTAAACCATGACCCAGGAATTTTACCCACGGCGTAAAAACGCTCTTCATAGTCTACACTAAGGGGAAACCAGTCTATACCTGCACGGGGCTTTTCGCTGGTTGTGGCTGTCACCAGAACCACCGTTTCACCATATTTCATAAGTGCCGCGCCGCCTGCAAGTTCAGCCACACGATGAAGCTCACAGGATAGTTCCCGCCCGCCTAGTGTAGTCTTGTAAATTTTTTGCATGTGTGTCCTACTTCCTTAATCCAAGTTCGCCTAGAAGTGCGCGGTATTTTACAATGTCAATACGTTTGATATAGTCAAGAAGCCCACGGCGTTGCCCTACTAATTTAAGAAGCCCACGGCGAGAGTGAAAGTCCTTCTTATGCACTTTAAGGTGCTGGGTCAAGTGGTTGATGCGTGCGGTAAGCAACGCGATTTGAACCTCTGGTGAGCCTGTGTCGTTTGTGTCACGGCCATGTTTTGCAATAATGTCTTTTTTGTCAATCATAGTTGACTCCTCCTAAATTTTATAAACCCCTCATGCCCAGACATGGTTGGAGTATCCAGTGTCAATGCATGGGATTTTCCAAGTATATCATGTCATTAGACAATGTCAAGGCAAGGCACTAAAAATCTGAAATTTAGCCATTTGAGTTGTTGTCAAGAGGAACTTTTTTTGACTGGAAAACTATCAGTTTGCTGAAAAATATTTCATAGATTTCCCCAAGCCGTTGTGATATGATAGAACAATGTGTTTCAGATAAAAGCAATCTTAAAACGTATATATATAATTCATAAACCTGTTATGAAAAGGGGATTTCTACTATGATGAACAGTAAGCGTACCAAAATAATAGTTGATATTTTAATGACAGTTTTTCTTATCCTGTCATTCATAAGATGGGATGGCACAAGTGGGGCAATTTATCACATTGTTGTGGGTAGTGCTTGTGCTTTGTTTTTTGCCGTTCACATTTTCATACACAGAAAATGGATTAAAGCCGTAACTAAATCGTGTTTTGTAGGGAAGCTGAATAAGGCGTTAAAATGGAAATATATAATAGATATGCTCTTATTGGTGGTTTGGAGTATTTCAATCGTTACTGGCTTCTTCGCAATAGCCCCATTTTTCAACGAAATGGGTGACGCTGGCGTAGGTCGCTTGCATGGTATTACTGCAAGAGTTGGGTTAGGGCTTATTATTGTTCATATTATCCAACATATACCGCAAATCAAGTCATACATTGGGATTGGTAAACGTGTGCGTGTGAAAAATGAAAGTTAAATACTTGCTGATAAATGCTTTAGGGTTTTTATTTTTGGGGATTGGTGCTGTTGGTCTGTTCATGCCTTTATTACCAACAACACCTTTTGTGCTATTGGCTACTGTGTGCTTTTCATACAGTAACCGCCGAATTTATGAACGGCTCAAACGCACTCCTTTTTTTGGCTCTTTCATTGTAAATTTTGAAGAAAAGCAAGGTATTCCGATGTCCTTGAAAATCACAAGCATTATTCTTGTTTGGGTGTCGCTTTCCATTTCAATGATTGCTTTGCATATCCTTTGGGCTTATATTCTTTTGGGTATAATCGGGGTTGGGGTTACTATACATTTGTTAACGATAAAAACGAAAAAACCAATGCAGTACACGATTTTTAATGGAGTGGATGAACAAAATGCCAATGATGCCATACACGAAAAAAACTGCGGTTAGTTATCTTCTTTATACCCTTTATGCCGTTATTATGGCAGTGATTTATGGTTTGACAACTTATTTTGGCATTTTTGCCCGTGGTGCAGAGGGCTTTGCCCTGCGTACTTATCTATGGAATCTTGTGCTGATTACGATTGTGCTGTTTGTTGATAGGTTTTATCTTGCCAAGCTAAAAAAGAACGCTGAAAAAAGGGAAGTAGCAAAAAGAAAATTCAAAACATTTCATTTCATATCGTTCAAGGCATCACTATATCTGTTTTATATGTTCGCTTTGACCGCTTCCCGATTGATGTTACTTTTAGATATTGGGGAAATAGAAGTAGCATACAGCTTTAGAAACTATCTGCTGTCTATAGAATACGGTCTAATACTTTTGGTTGCTTCTGACAAATTTATTGACCAGTTCATAAAGGATAAAAAGCAAATGAAAGCGTTGGCGGAAAAATAGTAAAAGTGGGCTTCTCCCTCGAAAACAAGAGGGTAGAAGCCTTTTATGTTTGTCACAGGTTAACGTATTTAAAATAAAAAAGCAGATGCTTGTCGCACCTGCTTTTTTTAATTGTTGTTTGAATTTTTAGAAAATCGAATATGCCGCAATAATACTGACAATGGTGATGGAAACGGTAGATACCAATTTGAAGAGTGTGTTAATGGAAGGGCCTGTGGTGTCTTTAAATGGGTCACCAACAGTGTCGCCAATAACAGCGGCTTTGTGGCTATCAGAACCTTTCCCACCAAATTCACCGCCTTCAATATACTTCTTGGCGTTATCCCAAGCACCGCCGGCATTGTTCATGAATACTGCAACAACAAAACCAATAACCGTTGCACCAGCAATAAAGCCAACAACACCTTCCACCCCAAAAATTAAACCTGTAATGATGGGTAATACAACAGAAATAATAGTGGGGGCAATCATTTCACGCAATGCGCCCTTTGTACAAAGGTCAACACAGGCGGCATAATCTGGGTCTGCTTTTTCTTCCATGATACCCTTGATTTCGCGGAACTGGCGGCGTACTTCCATAACAATACTTTGCGCCGCACGTTGCACCGCGCTCATTGTCATTGCTGAGAAAACGAAGACCAACATCGCACCAAGGAAAATTCCAATAAGCACCGATGGATTGTTCAGCGACAAATCAAGTCCGGGGAAAAATTCGTTGGGGACATATCTGTACACACCATCACCAATATATTCACGGGTGTCAAGATAGCCGCCATGATATGCCACGTGACGGGTTGCGATATTGATATAGGAAACAAGCAGTGCAAGGGATGTGAGTGCCGCAGAACCTACCGCAAAACCTTTACCTGTAGCGGCAGTGGTGTTGCCCAATGCGTCAAGTGCGTCTGTACGCTCACGTACCTCAGGGGGCATGTGGCTCATTTCTGCAATACCACCTGCGTTATCAGCAACAGGCCCATATGCGTCTGTTGCCAATGTGATACCTAGTGTAGAGAGCATTCCAACAGCGGCAAGACCAATTCCATACAATCCAAAGGAAAAGTTAATTGCATAATCTGCGGCATTGGTGTCCATTGTTCCGCCAGACGCAAGAAAGCTCACAACAATTGCCGCAACAACAATAATAACAGGTGCGACAGTAGATTTCATGCCTAAGGAAATACCTGCGATGATGATGGTCGCTGAACCTGTTTCAGACGCTTTTGCAAGGTCTTTTGCTGGTTTATAGTGTGTTGATGTGAAGTACTCTGTAAAGTAAGCAATGAGTGTACCTGCCACAACGCCTGTGACGATTGATATATACAATCCCCACCAATTGCCGTCCATATTTTGCATGATAAACCATGTCACAGGTGCAAAAGCCACAACGGCAATCCCTGCCGCGGCATAAGTGCCTGTACGAAGCGTGGTAAGGAGCTGTGCTTGAGACGCATTTTCCTTGGTACGAATAAGGAAAGTACCAATCAGTGATGCAACCATTCCAACAACAGCAAGTGCCACAGGAAGGAACATCGCAGCCATAACCATATCATTCCCTGCACCAATAAATGCGGCATAACCTAAAGCAATACCTGCGTGCATGGATTTGATATAACTCTCATAAAGGTCTGCACCCATACCAGCAACATCACCTACATTGTCACCTACATTGTCGGCAATGGTTGCAGGGTTGCGTGGGTCATCTTCGGGAATACCTGCTTCAACTTTACCTACAAGGTCTGCACCAACGTCTGCCGCTTTGGTAAAAATACCACCGCCTACTCGGGCAAACAGTGCGAATACCGCAACACCAACGCCGAACATAACCATATTTTCGGCAATTTGATAAGGTTCAAGCTGAAACACAAAATGAAGGAGCAAAAACCAAATAGAAACGTCTAAAATTGAAAGCCCAACAACGGTAAAACTAAGCACCGTTCCTGATGCAAAGGCAACTTTTAAGCCTTTGTTCAAGCTTTCCCCAGCGGCATTTGCTGTACGAACATTTGCCCGCGTTGCAATGCGCATTCCAATGTAGGCAGAAAGTTGAGAGAATATTCCCCCTGACAAGAATGCAAATGGAATAAATGGCGAAACATGTCCCATGACCGCCAATACTGCCAAAATGGCAATAACGATGATATAGAAAATTGCAACCACCTTAAATTGACGCTTGAGGTACGCACTTGCGCCCTGCCTAATCGCGTTTGCCAGCTTGCGCATTCTGTCATTGCCTTCGCTAAACTTCATGACCTTGCGGCTTTGTACAAACGCAAAACAAAGTGCGATAAGTGCGCCAACAACACCAATTATAAATGCGATGTCGAAGTTCATCTAAAATCAACACCTTTCATGTGCGGCAAAATGCCGAGATTAGGGAAAATTCCCACAAGTAACATTTTACGCCTCGCAAATTCCTTTGTCAACGTCTAAGCAAAAAAGGGCTTGTTTCACATCATTGTAATGTGACGCATATAATATTAAACCTTGGATATGGGGGTAGCATTTTGTTTAACACACAAATATCTGCGTTGCTTTCAGGAACGCTATTTAGAAAAGCTATAGAAAATGAACAAATTTCTCTATATGAGTTTAACTGTCTTACAAGTATCCTCATAAACAATAATATTCCCTTTGACACTGCTTTTGTATCTGGAACGATGAAAAACCCCGCCTCAATGCAGCTTACCATTCATTTAAGCCCTTCCGCAACTTTGGTTTTTGTTGTGGCATTAGCCCCTGGGGCTTCGGTATTTTCACCCAGCCCATAAAACGATATTTATAGTATATACTCATATAAATGAAACCACTTCAAATGGGCGTAAGGCAAGCCTAAATCTACAGTTTCAATATAACTATATCCGCATTTCTCATACAAGGCTATGGCAGGCTTATTTTGAATGGTAACATCCAAGCGAATTGCTTTGCAGCCAAGTGCCAGCCCATGTGTTTTGGAAAACGCCAGCAATTTCTGTGAAACGCCTTGGTTCATGAAGTCTGGGTGTGTCACAAGGGTGTGTATTACCATGACTTGACTGCCTTGTGCTTCTATTCCCCATGTTGCTTGAGCATATGCAGTTTCTTGCACATGGTTTAAGATAACTGAACCAACTATCCTATCTTCAATTTTGAGAACAAATAAATTCCCTGCTTTTATACCTTTTTCGGCAACTACTCTTGTAGGATAGTATCCTTTTTTCCATCCGGCATAATTGATATTGGCTTCTAAATAGTCATTCAAATCATCGTAAAGCTTTTCAAGTTCAGTGATGTCACTCATTTTACCTGCTTCAATCTTAAAGATTGTGTCCATCATATATGCCCCTATTTAGTTTTTAATGGATTAAACTGCTTGCCTCATATATCCGTGTACTTTCACCACCTACATCATAGGCAGTGGCAATAAATTTCCAGTCATATTTTTCATAATAGCCCATGTGGTCGGTAGATAAATATACTGTTGGAAACCCAAGCTTATGTGCTTCTTTTCTGCCGTGTTCCAGAAGACAAGCACCCAGCCCGCTACCACGTTCTTCTTTTTCAATATAAAGCGCAGCCAACCAAGGCCACAAGTCTTGACGGCTTACAAAATCATTGGTGATAAGCCCATAACTGCCAATGATTCTATCCCCGCGCAACATTACATACCAGCGGGGTAAAGGGCTGTTTGTACTCATGCTGTGTCCAATACAATCCTGATAGATATTGTGGGGGATACCCCACTTTGATGAAAAATAATCTACTGCCTTGTCCAAATATTCAGAATGCTCCCGAATAGAAATGATATTGATATCACTCATTATTTAATCGTCCTCTCCATAACAACAATATTTTCTGTCATGCGTATTTTACTAAACCCATGCTTTTGCCAAAAAGATATTCCTTTTGTATTATTTTCTATCACGCCTAATTGTACGCGTTTATATCCTGCATTTTTAAACACATCAAGTAAGGCATTGACTATTTTGCTTCCAATAGCTCCACCCTGTAAGTGTCCATGTATCAGCAGTAACCCAATCCAAATACAGGTTTGTGTTGGATACCCTTGCAACAGGTCTAAAACCCCTATTATTTTGCCTTCTTTCCATAGACTGATGTAGATTTTTTGCTGGAAATCAAAATTGGGCGGTACGGCAACAATGTCATTGACACTACTTTCTATTGATGCCTTTTTTCCTTGGGTCAGCAGAAAGAAATCCTGATTGGTTTCGTAAATTTCAAAAACCTGTGCAAAGTTTTGTTCCGTGATATTTACAATATCATAATCTTTTAACTGCTTTTTTATTTCGTTAATCATGGGTTGCTCCTTGTGTTTTATATCGCTTTTGTCAAAAGGATTTTCAGACCTTCCTATTCTGCAAAATGGTCATGCCAGTCACGATGCATAAAAGTGCAGTCACAGTTTTTTGTGGCATCTTCAAAAGAAATAGGGTTGTTTGTTGCTAAAATGGCTTCGGCATAGATAGTGCGGTTTTCTATGTCTTTGCGCAACTTATTTCCATCAAGGGGCAGACCATGCCCTGGAATAATTGTAAATGTATTATAATCCTTAATCTTATTCCATGATTCAAGCTGTACATTGATGCGGTTTCTGCCTTCAATAGATGGGAGTAGGGGGTGATTGTTGGTGGCATACATTATTTCGTCTGCAACATGAAGAAACTGCTCGTTAATTTTGACAAGCACTGTACATAGAGAATGCCCAAGCTGAGGTATTATTTCAAGCATGTGAATGCCATGTTCTATTTTGATTGGCTGTTCAACAGCAATGGTTGGCGTAAAATATTGATGGTCTTCCTTTTCCGTCCAAAGGTCTAAGGTTTCTTGAAAGCGGCTGCTTCCATATACAGGCACTTTGGGCAACACTTTTAAACCATCCATATGGTCGTCATGAAAATGAGAAATGATAATTTTATCAATGGCGATACCTTTTGAGGTTAAATCCTCAAGGACTTGCTGGGCTTCATCAGGAAAGCCAACGTCAATAAGTATGGCTTGATTATTGTCAATGATAGCGGTGATACTGTCACCAAAATACGCGCCTTCTCTTCTTGGTGGGAATGTGTAGAGTATTATCCCTTGTGCCAATTCTATTTTCTTCATATTTTCCTCCAGTAGGATTTTTTTTGTATGAAAAAAGAGTATCAGTATTTTATCTGATACTCAATATAAAGAATAATTATAATTATTTCTTATTTTTGCATTTTAAAATCCGACTTTGCCATAAATCATGGTGCGTGGTGGCGGTGGGGTTTCGGCAAATGTTAGTGCGGCAATAAATTTTGATGTGGCAGGTTCGATTGCCGCGCTTTTTGATGTATGGAAAGTGGCGATTATTTGCCCCTTTTCTACACGGTCGCCTGTTGTTGCGTGAAGGATGACTCCTGCACTGTAGTCTATTTCATCTTCTGACGTTTCACGCCCTGCGCCCAGAATCATACCCGCTATGCCAACGCCTTCTGTGTCCATGTCGCTAATGTATCCGCCTTGGGGTGCGGTGATTTCCACAATATGGGGTGCAAGCGGAAAGTTTTTAGGGTCTTCTATATAGGAACGGTCGCCGCCTTGGGCTTCTACCATGTCGGCTAGTTTTTTCAAAGCGTCTCCGCTGGTGATGGTTTGCTTTACCTTTGCTTCGCACTCCTCATAAGTTCCGCATTCTGCAAGCACTGCAATATTTGTGGCAAGTGCAATGCATACACTATAAAGGTCTTGGGCCACAGTTTCCGCAGGTTCTGACAACACTTGAATGACCTCTTTAAGTTCTAAACTATTGCCTATAGAACGTCCTAGCGGGGCTGACATATCGGTGATTAACGCGGCAGTTTTTCTTCCACAGCCTTTACCAATGTCAACCATGGCTTTTGCAAGGGCTTGCGCACCTTCTAGGGTTTTCATAAATGCACCACTGCCTGTTTTTACATCAAGTAAAATACATTCTGCACCTGCCGCAATTTTTTTACTCATAATGCTAGCGGCAATGAGTGGAATACTATCCACAGTTGCAGTGACATCACGCAAGGCATAAAGTTTTTTATCCGCGGGGGCAAGATTTGCAGACTGTCCAGCCACACAAAGCCCGTGGTTTATTGTAATGTCAAGAAACGCTTTGTCGCTAAGTGCTGTACGGAAACCAGGGATAGATTCCAGTTTGTCAACTGTACCCCCTGTATGCCCCAGCCCTCGTCCGCTCATTTTTGCCACAGGAAGCCCAAGGGCAGCCACAATGGGAATGACAATAAGGGTGGTTTTGTCTCCTACGCCACCTGTAGAGTGCTTGTCTACTGTTGTCCCGCTGATTGCACTAAGGTCTACACGTTCACCAGAATCAACCATTGCCATGGTGATAGCTGTTGTTTCCTCTGCATTCATCCCTTGAAAATAAATGGCCATCAGTAGTGCAGAAACTTGATAATCTGGGATACTTCCTGCGGTAAATCCATCTATAACAAAACGGATTTCTTCATTGGTTAGCACCCCGCCGCGTTTTTTCTTATTGATAATGTCATAAATACGCATTTTTGTTTCCTCCGTTTATTTTAAGTTTTCTGGGCCAAAGCCATGGGGCAGAATTTCATCAAAGCTGTGGACACGGTAGTCATCGGCAGTTTTTACGACAATGACTTCCATGTCGGAGGTTGCAAATTCATTTAGGAATTGTCTGCATACGCCGCAGGGATAGCAGTATTGAGGCGCACCACCTTCGGCAGAACCTGCAACGGCAATGGCGGCAAATTCTTTTTCACCTTCGGACACGGCTTTTACAAGTGCGGTGCGTTCTGCACAGCATGTGGGGGAATAGGCGGCAGATTCTACATTACAACCTGTATAAGTTTTTCCGCTTTTGGTAAGCAACGCTGCACCTACACGAAATTTTGAATAGGGTACATATGCCATTTTTTTTGCATCAATAGCCGTTTGTGCCAGTTGTTTATAGTCCATTGTATGCTCCTTAATGTTCGTTGTATTTTTACTAAGACCGAGTCTAACATAAAAAAGGCTTTCCATGAAGAGGAAAGTCCTTATTTTCAAAAATTGGTGTAAAATCAAGACTACAAGAACCGCCCCTGCGTTTTTTACTTCTATACCACAAAACCCCCTGATATCCCATTTGCTTTTGGGGATATTCAGGGGGTTTTGTGGTTTTTTGATGAGAAAGTTAAAACAATGTTTGCTTCTTTTGTAAGACAATGTTATAATACTTAAGCACGTAGCGACCATGTGGAAGTAGGAATCCACATGGCGAATGCAAGGTAGCAGAAAGCGTCACCTACACATCCACGGAATTTCACCGCCACTACGCGGTAAGTTTATCATTATTTCGCTCTTATTTCAATGGGGGCAGGTTTTGGTATGGTGTTGTAGGTGGCGATAATAAAGCATTTATTTTAATGTTTTTTGTGATTAAAAATTTCAAGGGTGTGTGGGTGACGACAGTAGTTTTGTCGTCCCTTGCACGCCCTTTTTTAATGCTGAACACCAGAAAAACTTGCCGACGTTAGAGGAGGTCTAGTTTTTCGGTGTTAAGCAGCTCTTAAATAGGCGCAGTTCACTTTTTCATGGAAGGAGGTGTAGAATCTAAGTTTGTTGCATTATCACTTAAACAAAATTTATTTTAGAAGGAGTTGCAAAAATGTTTAACTTTCTATTAACACTAATTCAGCCACTATGTATCT
>Ga0123352_10000363_pt1 | contig 54478 bp, 33 predicted proteins | sample TergutLab28metaG_FD_89700 | JGI IMG/M metagenome (GOLD analysis project Ga0123352, IMG submission 89700) | Labiotermes labralis P1 segment gut microbial communities from Petit-Saut dam, French Guiana - Lab288 P1 | ecosystem: Host-associated > Arthropoda: Insects > Digestive system > Gut ... | reverse complement strand
TTTGCACAACATTTCTGTCTGCGGGTATTGCCACATCTATCAGTGTGCATGTTTTCTCTTTTTTGTTTTTAATTATTATATCTGGCCCATTTGCTGTAACTTCTCTGTCTGTATGTACTGCTTATTATTATTATTATTATTATTATTATGACAACGACAATAAGGATGATAAGTTTCTTTTTTTATGTTTTGCTGACCGTGCATCTCAGTATCATCTTAGTAATTGACCTACTTAATGCACAAATTCTTGTTTTATAATAAGTTTATTATATTCCTCTACATGTTTCGACACAACAGTGCTCGAAACACGTAGAAACTATAAAACAAGAATTTGTGCATTAAGTTGGTCAATTACCATGAAGTTTCATTTTGTTTCGCAGTGTGCTTACGTACAAGGAAACATTTGTGAAATGGCAGGACTTCCGCAGTTCTTCCAAGAATCTGTAGACGGATGACCACTCCCTGCTGTTGTAAACAGCCGACGAAAAAGCTCTGCTGTCTGATACGCAGTTGGTCGTTTGAGATTTGTGGGCGTTTTCAGTGGATATTGGACGTAGCGTCTCTCTACTACGACTATTCAATTAGTAGCCAGCGGGCGACATTCGGCCCGCGAGATGCTGCTTACTACCTCGCGAAAATAAATAAATAAATAATAAAAATTATTGGCGGATTCTTTTACTGTAAGAATTTATGTTTCTCGTAGGTTGAATTATGGCGACTAAACCAAAACATCAGAGTTTCAGCACTTTTACAAATCGCTGCCTTCAGTGCTGCCTTATACCAGTGTTTCTTAATCGCCGGGCCGACGCCCGGTACTGGACCCTGGCATCAATTATACCAGGCAGAGACAGGTTCTCCTGGAATTTGTCATTTTAGTTTTCTAAGCAATTTTCATTAATAAATGTTTTAGAGTAGAAATATTCTGAGGAGAAAAATATTCGTGAATGTGTCGAAAACTCAGACACGGATGTTGACCTGAGGAAACTACAATATGCTACAAGATTTCAATAGTCCAGTGATTGGTAACTAATTTAAATGTAAATTTTATATTTGTCAACATGCCACACCGTATACATAATTGTACTAATACTCTTTATGATTATGCCATAATTAATTATTAATACTTATGTTAGTTTAATGTAAAGGTATTTACGAGTAAATTTGTTGGACTGGGACCTCGCCTTATGAAAAAAGAATTTACCGGGCCGCAGTCTCACAAATATTGAGAAACACTGCCTTATACGATTCCCATCCTTTTCATGAAAAGCGAAACAAATAGGTCACATGAACGAAATGACGGGTGTAGCAGCTCCCACGTCACCGATACAGCTAGCTGCAGGGTGTTGCTTTCCCGTCGAAACTCTACTGATCATATTCCAAAGCACGCAACTGAGGGACAAATTTTTTAACACCTCCACATGAATACTGGATCAACACCGGAAAAATGCCTAACCACATCCTTTCCAGCGCTTTCCCGTTCTTCCTCATAATCATTCTTATAATTCGACACTAAATAAGTTACTGTAACTGGTACAGTGTCGATAAACAAATAAGTCATTATCCAGTCTCAGTGCGTATGTGAGGTGTACTTCGCATACCAGGGATACAATGGGATGAGGAGAGGACCTCGACCCACGGGTTGCTGCAAGTCTGACGTGTTGCATAACCTGCTGATAACAGGAGCCCCCCCTCTCACTGTCCGCGCGAAGGCACGGCGTCTTACGTCACTGAATGATTCAGATGACGTTACACAACAGGCGAACCATTGTTCATTTAGTGCGTGATTTAATGAAGTCGAATCTATTGCACGGGTTGTATACAAATATGACAGTCAGGACAAACGGTGGCATGATATATACACGCAAGGGCTGTTACATTTAATTCGCTGCACTCTTTATTAAGTTTCTGTCTCACGAATAATGGGACAGATTTCATATATAAACTGCAATATAAAATCCCCCCCCCCCCCAAGTACAAGAAGTGGGTGCGTGGTAGGCAGAAGGAAATAACAAACAGAGCAGCAAGACATATAACTGATTACTCTATTCCTTTCATTTCGAATATCCGCACAGAATACCTGCCACACGCATTTACTGACAAGGCGAACAGGCTATCACAGGCCTGATTGAGCGATTGAGTTTTGTGTAGTGACGTAACGCAAAGAGTCTCAGCTATGAAAATGCCTATTTATTTCATGATGGGGTATAAGGAGTACGTATATTTTGTGTCAAAGAACTGAATATTTCATTCAAGCGCGTGTAAAAAGATTCAGTTTCATAATAGCTAAAATGAATGTTTGACGCCAAAGCCTATTTTAGCATTCTGTTACTTATAACTTTTTTTTCTTTTTAGACTGCTTGTGTGTCAACGTGTACTAAACACTTAATATCCTTAAACAAATACTCAATGGAGCTGTACTTGAGCCTCTGACTATTCATATACGTCAGATATTACTTTATTTGAGGAAGAGTACCGCAATTCTACAGTACGACAGTCAAACTGTGGATTTATGACCAGTACATTTCACTCTGACAATATCAAGAACTACAAACCAATCTAATTATTTTATCTCTCGAGAGTCTGATTGAGTGTTATTGATCACTGTTATTAACAACATCTAAAGATATGTTTGCAAAAGTGCATTTGAAAAGTACTAAAAAATTATCACGTGTTCTCTTCGAATTATATTATTTTGTTCTTCGTTTTGTATCAATTTCCGTGTTGCTGTGAGTTCAGTTACATTTCAAAGGGCTTGTCTTCTTTTCTAGCTAAAGTTACACAACGCCACGCGTGCAAATATACAGCCAATGGTAACAGAATTCCCTTGTGCGACTCTAGATGTCGAGATGACTCTCGTCAGTACGGTACTGCAGTACATATAACGCACCATTCGTTATGACGTCAGCATAAATTTCAATTGCAGGAATGTTACAACCTGTTCTAATGTCATTCTGAGTTATTATAAGGAACGCTTTTCAAGGAAAGTTGGATTCAAGCGCAGCTACAAATTTATACTGTAGCACGTGCAGAAAAATAGCCACAAAGCAATGGTGGAACAAAAAACGTTCTCGTGGAAAAGGTATCATTTCAATTCAGACGTGCGCTAAGCTCTTGTGGCAACACATATTCCACAAAAAATCCGAGTTTTTTGGTGGTGGGGGGGTTGAGAGAGGAGATTTTCTATGGCAACCAATTCATTCCCTCAGAATTAGCATTACCAAAAAAATTACCTAGAATCTAAATAAAATGAGATAGTTGTAGCAGTGATGATAATAATATTACAGGCGATATTGGTATGTACATTAGACACCTAATATTTCGAAAACGGAAAGAGGAAACCATTCCAATCCCCATCCTCTTACACAAAACCTTGGTCTTTCCGAATGACCAATAAAATTCATCCTGCAACACAGAACTGTACACTTTAAATCCTAATAACTTGGACTATACAAATATTTGTGTTCTGTGCACGGAACAAATACCGTAGCCCCATATAGTGGCTGCACCAAAACGTCCACAGATATCTCATCAATATTTAATACGTATAACATGCTCAGATCATGGCCTGGATAGACTGGCCAAGTAAATTGGAATTTTTTTTTTAGTTAACTGTTTTATACCCTCTAAAGACGAAGCGCTGACTGCTTTATTTAAAGACCCAGTCCGTACTGCGCAGTAAAAACTTTTCATCTCTGTTATAAAAACCAATTACTTTATGTTATATGGGGCAGAAGTGGTTGTTCATTCTCAGAAAAATACAAAACACATAAATACAGTGTGGGCAGAGCGTAAATTGTTGAATGTTAAAATTGTTGGTGCATCACGTAACCAACCGGTAGGCTTTAAAAGGTTAAAACACGAAGAAAGTGATCCGTTTAGCACCAAAGATGCTTGTCGCTTTCACAGAGAAAATTACACCCTGCCGCCAGGATAAACATTCTGTCTTGACCCGCTGTTTTCTGTGGCTGAAGGCGCTTAAATACTTTAGCGAGAAGCTTGGAGGTATTAAAGAAATTATTCAGGCATACCCAGGCATTGGCGGTGTAGTTTGTGTGGCTTTGGTGAGGGAAGTTGTGAAAGTTGATAACGAGCAATAAATTGCATACATAAGATAAAACTCTGCACATCTGAATGACATAACTGAACTAGAAGCATCCAGTTTACACAGCAGGACTCGTGGCCATTTTTGAACTTGAAGAAATTAAGACCAGCACTGAAAAAGTGAGTAAGGGAGAAGAAAGTGGGATGCCGCATTCCGCCGGAATGCTGAATACTTCTGAATGAAAGCTTTCAAAAATGTCTGAAAGGAGAAGAAACAGAAATCTCTGCAGAAGTCTAATGTTGAACCCCCGTACTTCAAATATGCGACAGTTACTTCCGTGGACATTGAAAGTTTTTTTCGGTGTGTAAATTGCTTCTTAGACAGAAATGTCACTAGTCTGAATCGGAGAATTTTGAACAAGTTTTGTATACTTTACTAGCTGCGAACTATGGGGGAAACGCTTAATTTTAACAATTATTTTGTTTCCCTTTAACATTGTTTGATTATTTATCAGTATTATTCCTGCTGACTGTCGACTTCTTTTAAACCAATAAACCCAGCCTTTGAAGATCAGAAGTTTGTTATTAGTACATATTTCTAACAATAACGCATATTTTCATGTACATCCGTACTCATGTAGGGCAGCGAAGTCTTGTTCCACTACTGAACTACTAAGCGTAAATATCAAGGGGTCAAAACTATTAAAAACCCCGTTTCATGAGTCAGCTCAATCCAGTAGCTGTAACCACACACAACGCCTCGCTGTCTCCGAACGTTGCATATTCCCTCTAAAAATGCTAGCTTTTGTTTATTTCTAGTTATATACGGAATAGTCAACACAACCAAGTTTTCAAGTGCTTTATAAAGCGACATGTTTCGACTTTTTAATCGGTCATCGTCAGGCTGAACCTGTGCAATATAAAACATAAAAAAGAAATATATAAAATGTCTCATTTGTGGAAAACTGAGATCTCAATTTGTTTTTTGTTTATTCGACTTGTACGACGCCACACCAACTTTAAGTTTATGCAACACTCAGTGAGACAAAGTGATGAATGATAAGGGGGGGGGGCCGATTTTGAAATAAAATGTTGGTAGGATACACTGAGGTTCTATCCCACTACTCAACAACACTTACTGAGGAAAAACGTGGAAAACTCTGTTCAACTTGAACTTTCTCCAGTCGGTGGTCGAACTGGCGACCTTCCGAAGGAAAGTGATATGCGGTTTCCTTGTACTAAACCCACCCAAATATTTGTCTAGTCACACGTGCCACAAGGTCAGCCCATTGTAATTCCCTTAGCTCTTTTATTCCACAAACCAAGAAGCTGTTGGTTGTGTAATAGTGTCCGAGGTAAACAAGTGGGTGCGTTTGGAACAACAGAAAAATTATCTTTTTTCTGGCAACATTCACACACCGATCTGGCACAAAATCTAATTTATATAACAATTTTTAAATTTAAGTAGAACATATTTTGCCACAGTCAGAGAAGTAGGTCAGTAGTTCAATGGCAAAATCGCGGGGAGGGGGGGGGTTCTATCTCTGAACAGACAACACTGATTAACGAGTCGTAAAACATTTGTTTGTACTGATAACTTTCCATTAGAGTTAACTGCGAGCGTAATCACATTCACCAAAACAAAAATTTACCCACACGTTGCAGAGAACGAACTTCATTCATCTTCTTATGGCAACAATGACCGACAAACCTGGCCGAAAATAGATTCTTCACATATTTTACTAAATCTAAATGCTTGTAACGAAGGTGTGTTAACTAGGAGACGCATACTATACATTAGACTTGGGTTTTCATTATCCTGCTTGTTGTTACAAAGGCACGACGTTTCGGAAGCCGCCTCTGTTTTGTCATCAGATAGGGTCAAACACCACGAAACCTATTCGGTTGTATCCGTAAATAAATATAATCTCAACCTGACAGACCAAACCAAGCAGCTGTACGTGGATGTATACTGTCGTGTGTAATATTCGTTCAACATTCCTTGAAATCAACATACTCAACAATAAGATATTCATTACTGTCCGCAGGGTGTGTCGGTGCTAAAACGCCATCATCGGCAGCACAAATGACATAACCTCAGACACAAATACCGCCAGACCATACGAAAGAGAAAATGACAAACAAAATCATATGCACAAGTAGCTGACAATAATGAAATACGTGCACAGAATTAAGTTTTCAGATTTTAAGTAAGTTGCTAGGGTGGTTTTAAGAACACTACACGTACGATGTGGGCCGTGTAGCGTAGTCGATATAGCGACTGGCTACGGGCTGGACGGTCCGGGGATCAAACCCCGGTGGGGGGGGGAGATTTTCCGCACCTGTCCAGACCGGCCGTGGGGCCCACCCAGCCTCGTGTACAAGGGGTACCGGGTCTTTCCCGGGGGTAAAGAGCGGTCGGGGCGTGACGCTGACCCTTCACCCCCTTCTAGTGCCGTTGTCAAGAAATAGTAGGGCTATACCTCTACTCCCCCTGTGGGCCGTACGGCCTGTACAGAGCCTCAGTGCCTGTACAACGGTGAACTTTACCTTACCTTTTTACACGTACGATGAAAGCAAAATTACTTAAAATATAAAATCCTTACAGTAATTTTGATGTTTTGCTGACCGTGCATCTCCGTATACTCCTAGCAATAAACCAACTTAATGCACAAATTCTTCTTTTATAATAAGTTCATTATACGCCTCTACATGTTTCGAGCACAACGTGCTCATCATCAAGAGGTCAAAATTGTATTATACAGCATCTGATATCATGACACTCTGTAGATGACCGTCCGGTGCACAGGTGCTCCAGACGGCCACCTACACGTGGCATATATGAACTTATTATAAAATAAGAATTTGTGCATTAAGTTGGTTAATTACTAACATTATCCGTACAGTAAGGTACGTCTGGCATTTGTCGCTTTTACGGCCTGAAGATTTTCATTTAGCCCTCAAACTTTGCAGCTCACAATAATGAAAATATAGTTGACTTATCAGTAAAAACATTGTCTTTGTTGACTATATGGAATACTTTACCAGCAGAGTAGGTTTCATGATTTCTGTTTTTAGCTAATGAAGAGAGTACATCGCACTCTCGAGGAGTTGTTTTTAACTCTAACACGACGCTATACAGACCCTGTGCACAGAATGTCTCTCGAAATGTCAGTCAATCTTCAAGTGATTATTTACTGCTTTATTTTGAGGGAAAATGTTGCAGTAAAGCGAGTTGAAACATCAACCGTTGCGTAGACATGTTTTAACGTAACTTGTCATAACTTTTCTTGCTGTTCGAAATTGCTTCGCACTGGCTATGTACAAGCAAGCTCAATTTAATATATCACATGTTACCCTCCGTACGCTGTTATGATTATTCCATATGGCAGAAGCACCATCCCGAACGCTTTAAGAGTTCATTCTATTCCTGCGATTTTTTTCTGATAAATCAGTACCCTCATTTATCATCACAGGTAGAAGTCGAGGTTCGTCAAGTCTGGCGACAAAGTGGTCAGGCATACGGACACCCACGACCAATCCAACAATTTCCATAACACCGATTCGAGTAATCTGTGACGTGATAGAAAGGTGGAAGAGTGGTGTCGTACTGCAGCACGTCCTGTACGAAATGTAGGAGGCTGTGTACTGTTAAACGTCCCTCGAGACTGGATGGCCCAATCAGATGATCCACAATAAAGCAGCACCACATTTTTGTAGAAAAACGATATCGGAAACTTTTTCCACTGTATCAGCATTGGCTCGGGCGCCCCGCTTTCATTCGCTGTAACTACGTTAACTGTTACTTCAAGCCATGTTGATTGAACAATGTCCCTCAAATTAAAGGAATAAATAAACCACCTGATGACTGGCACATATTTCTCGAGGTGTGCTATACGTATCACCTCAACATCATCCAGTGTAAATCACCTTCACCAAATTTAATCCGAATCCGCCCACACATACAGACTAAAAAAATATGCGTTTTTTTTTTACTACGTCCTTACTAAGAGTTATGATGACTGTGAGTTTTGATATTCTGTAACGCTCGTCCATTTAGCAGAAGTGTGCTAATTAAACGTCAACTGTCACCTATGTACAGAAGCACAGGATGCCACCAGTCAGCCTGCACATAGAATCCTCAAATCACGCCATGCATATGGTGTGCTTTCTACTTTATTTTCTTAAATAAAAGCCATGTTGCGAAACATAAAGTGGAAGCTGTAAACCCCAATTATATCTACTCGTTTCGCACTACGCAGTAAGTTTCGGTAGATTTACAAAGACAGGCTGAGGATGGACACGGCAGATTGCACCAACAATCAGTAAATGTATACGAGAATGTATACGAGATGACACGGCGCCACAGAAAAGCAATAACAAGCTGGGAGGACGTCGTCCGGAAGGACACGTCACAGATCCTAGGAATAAAGGATGGAGGAGACGAGCAACAGACAGAGAAGAATGGAGAAAGGCGTCTTCTGAGAGAGGTCAGGGCCCAGACGGGACTGTAGCGACATGTATGGACAGATGGACAAGGCGCCATATGCCAGAAGACAACAAACCTGCGCCCATTTGTCTGTATGTAGTTCAGGACTCAGCTTTGTGACCCAGAAAGCTGCGGAAATGAAAGGTAGAAAGGGAAGAATAGTTTCGTTGCGAAATATACATGTCAGAACTCCAGAAGTGCTGCTCGTATTGTCATTATATATATATATATATATGCCTCCTTTTATTATACAATCAATCCATTACAAGACTATATGTACAACTTATGTATTCGAAACTAAAATCCTACACTAGATTATTGTATTGATACTGAGGAACTACACCATAAATTGTTGGCCGATTCCAGCTTCTCTTAGAACTGGAATAAAGAGCGGGAGTTTTACGTAAACACGTACGTGCGTTTGTACGCGCATCTCCACCTCAGGCCACTACATGTTTAACGGAAGGAGAAATGTCTGGATCACAAGTTGAAGAGAGGAACGCAGCAGATGTTCTATGTCCCCTTACACGTCTTCGGAATAAGATATTCGATAAAACCAAGCAACGTGCAGAAAGAGCGCCAGAATTATTGTGTTATGCTTAAATTTCCTAACTCGTTTATGCACGTATTCGTTTACATTAAGCTTAAGCTTCATTTACATTGTGTATTTTTCACCCGTACAGATATTTGAGAGAAAAAAAGGAAGACTTAGTTTAAGGTCGATCTGAGATGTCGAAATAGACTTGAGGAATATTGGTGCAAAAAGATGGAAAATAAGAGGTTTAGACAGATCAGAATGGGCATATATTTCGAAGGAAGCCAAGGCCAAACTTAATGGGTTCTAGTGTTGAAGAAGGAGGAGAAAGAGGATGAGGAGACAAGAAGTGGGTACAGACATTTATATTCAACCGATATGCGTGATTTCAGGCCTCGGCCGCGAAATGAATGAAATCTTCATTGTTTTGGGCCGTTAGGCAGTGGTGAACAGCAGTTTTATGCCGACGTTTTAGGATATCCTGCTGGTCGGGACTGGCAGCATATCCCAAAGCTGCGTAACGGCCCATAAGAACGCAGACCTCACTCAACCAGTACGCTTACTGTCGGCACACACATCCTATACCAAATTTCGCCAAAATATTTCAATGGTTTGAGAGACGACATACGACGAGGCGTGCATTTATCTATGTATTTATTTATGGTTTACATAACATCCGTCAACAGCTCAAAGTATACAGTGCCGAAACGACCCGACAGTTAATGAAAAACGAATCGGGAAAATACGGCAGGATTGGTCGATAATTTAGGTTATTAATAAAATAATAATATATTTATTAACTGCAATTGGTTTGTCACCCGATGGTAGTGGTTATATTACATGTATACAAAATATGAAATTGGTTACTAATAAATTTAAGTCGTGAGGGCTACACGAGAAGCATGTAGAGGCAACTTGGAATCTTGGGAACCATCTCAGCATGTGCTTATAGACAAAGAGAAACCAAGAAAAACTTGCGTCGAGGTGGCCGGTCGCAGGACCTTCTGAATACTGACTTCTAACCAGCAGTCCGACATCTAAAGTAAAAACAGCAATACACACATAGCACAACAAATAGACGTAAGATGACAACAATACACACAAGACAACTACAACAATACACACAAGACCACTAACAACAATACACACAAGACATCTTAAAATACAGAATGTACCACCAAATTAGCAAAAGGGGACTTGAGTTTACATCACTTGTACTTCAGACAGCTTCATATGAGTCGTGTTTGAATATTTATTTTAAAGTTAAAGATAAAGATAAACCTGATGTACGAGATTAAGCAATAAGCTTTTGGAATGAATGTTCTGCAATGCATCACGATATGTTGTAGAAAAATAAAATATACCCTTGTCAGAAAAACGGTTTTGATATCGTTCCGAGCGTTATCAGGGAAAATATAACACAGTGTAAACAATCTTCACACGATTTAATTAAGGAAGATCAGCTCCAAGTCTTGTATGTTACGATGCCATGCAGACCTGAACCTTGATCAGCACCGTTGTGAGAATCTGAAGTACTGCAAGAATGATTAGATTTGAGGGACATGGTAGAGACGAGAAATACATACTTAGTTTTATATGGAAAATCTTCAGGTAAGAAAACCCACTGGGAGACCTAGACTTAGATGACAGGAAAATATTAAAATGGATCGTAAATATATAGGGACTGGGCATTCATTAGCGAGATCTGACTTTGTTCCTGGCAACATCTCAGAATATTACCGTCTTCTGGTATGTGACAGAATTTAATAACATTGTGCAGGAACGTTCTTCCTCCATCTTCTGGGTAGAAAAGCGTAGGATGAGAAGAGTGTCTTCTACCCTGAAGATGTAAGCCGTACGTAAATTCTAACTGGATTTCCATTTACTTCTTACGTTAATTCAGGGTCGTTAAATATCTCAAACCCACTGGTACCATAACTCAGCAATGCCGATAATGTTGTCATTATCAAAGGCAAACATTACAAACCGATACGACTGCTAATTCGAAGTAAGTTTAAGAAGAAATTCTATCTTCTCATAAATCCTGGCAATTCATGATAATAAGAACCAGTCTACAAACCAAAATCCCTTGCCACGACCCTGGATATACTGCCTAGCCAAGAAATGTAGTTTCTTCATTCTAAAAATATTTCCTTTCATGCAGATGTTTAACTGTTACCAAGAGAGGAAGTTCGACCATTATACGGAATGCCCGACCTTCCAGAGCGCACATTCACCTTGCACATCACAATCACAAAAAAATGAAAAAAAAACCTAAGATCTTACCTGACACCCATGTTACTGTAAAGCAGTTCGACCTTGACCTATTGCAGTAAGCAAACTTGAGCAAGCCAATTACTTTCCACACCTCGCCTTCCAACAGCTGAAGCATCCCAATGCAAGTCGGAATTAAAAATCGACCGGCTCCATTAGATTACTTCAACTTACAAACACTGAAGAACACGTGGAAAACTGCAAACACAGCAAGCCGCGCTTACGATATTCATCAATGCGATGCGTCCGTCATATTGTCAAACTCACGCCTGCACTGATCAAATGGGGACATTAAATAAGATCGAGGGAAATTTTGCGAATCTTGAACATCACGTCAAATTACACGGCGACTTTTTTCAACAAAGCTTTACGGGACTTACCAGAGTATGCTGGTATCCCAGTTCATGACGCTGGTACCGAAGGCTCTGGTGTCCCTGCGGCATCTTTCTGTGTGCACACAACGATGACAATAAAAATAACTATAACAGTGTGATCACCGTGCACGCTGATCCGACGTAAACACCATCACAGCTGGTTTCCAACTGAGAATCGAAGCGTCGACTGACATCCGCCACGCGCGTGCCACCTGTTGGCGATTTACTGCCACTACTGAAATGAAGTATATCACAATGTCATGTAGGAGTCATGTGTGATAAGCACAGTCGAGAGATACGGCAAGAACATTTCTGTTTACTCCAGAAAAACGATTATGCAAATAGCGACACGGTGGCTCATCCAAGGTTACGGATTATAATAGCAATTGTACGAAAAAGAATACGACAAAACTAAGTAAATAAGTAATGTTTTGGTATTGTTGGAATACTGCGATGACTTTGACGTGTAGCCTGCACGGGTCGGAAAAACACTTACGTGTACTGTTTACTGAATAAACACGCTGAGTAATGCGCTCCTGGAAGACTGAGATGGAGATCGGGGAACACTATTAAAACTGTTTCATAGGAAAAGCGTTATGGCTGACGTAAATGAAACCGAACAGGCTTCTGATAAATTTTTTATTGTCTCCTTTATTGTACCGCCAGTCTATTACAGACTATAAGTACTCTTAACCTTATATCCTACGCTGATATCGCATGACCTGTGGAGTAATATTCCATTGAATATCCTCACATCAGATATTCTCGTACCTGTTTACGATGCTTATGAGAACCTTGTGGTTAGTTCAGTTGGTTTGAAAAGTTTTAATCTTCTTGGTCCTTCTTCTAGTATGGCGGGTATGAGTTTGTTGGGATGTGTGATTAGTTTTTCTCGGTATTTGGTGCTGAAGTTAGTTATTTCTGCTTTAACAGTGAGTATCTGTAGATCGGTGTGTAAAATAGTGTTCGGTACATACCATGGAGCGTTGACGATTGATCTGAGGACTTTATTTTGAAATCTTTGCAGTATTTCGATGTTGGAATTACTTGCGGTACCCCAAAGGGGAATGCCGTACGTCCTGATAAATTAAAATGAATATTTTTGTATTAAAGCACAACGCAATTGAAGTTTCCGAGGTAAATAAATGCAGCAAGAGCATTTCGAATTAATGTAAAGTTCGTCCTATAACAGACTATGAAGGCCCACAGAGGGAGTAGAGGTATAGCTCTACTCTTTCTTTAATCTCAGCGCTATATGAAAGTTGGTGGTCAACTGCACGCCTCGGCTGCTTTACTCCCGGTAAGACAGCCGGGTGGGCCCCAGGGCCGGTCTGGACGGTTGCGGAAAATTTCACCTCTACCGGGATTCGATTCCCGAACCCTTCAACCCGTAGCGAGTCGCTATACCGGCTGCGCCATATTATTACGTGAATACATCAAATTTATGTAGATTTAAAAAAACCGCAGTGTATATTGCGTATTGACAAATCGTACCTACCAGAAGTTACGTCATTTTAGGTGCGTTCGGAAAATTGCGAAAGGCGACTATTGGCTTCGTCATATCTGTCTGTCCGTCCACATTGGACAACTCGCCTCACACTGGACGGATTTTCATTAAATTTGATACTTCAGTATTTTACGAAAATCTATAATAATATAAACAGCCAACTAGATGCAACAATAATAATTTTATTAATAATTTCAATCAGCTCAACATGTTTCGGGCAATAATTTCGCCCATCCTCAGGAGCACTAGACTGTGTTTACAGCTTGTGGTATAAAGCACCGACGATGCTTTATACCACAAGCTGTAAACACAGTCTAGTGCCCCTGAGGATGGGCGAAATTATCGTCCGAAACATGTTGAGTTGATTGAAATTTTAATAAAATTATTATTGTTGCATTTAGTTGGCTGTTTATATTATTGTATCAATGCTGCACGGTCACACAAATATCAAATTACGAAAAATCTGTCGAAAAAGTTCAAGTTGAATTAAAATCTAACAAGAATGACGGGTACTTTACAGGACGACCAAAATACACTGATGATAATACCTCTCCGAATTTTTCTGACAATGAGAAATGTTTCTGAAATAAATTGTGGAGAAAATCAAAATACAGTTCATGTTCGGTAACTTTTTTCCGACAATCGATTTGCTTATGAGATAATGTGGTAAACTACGGTAGAGCAAGACAGGCTGCAGATGATAATATAATTCAACTTACGCACTTCGCATGCTGGATAACTAAGGCTACAAACACACACTAAAAATATGCAATACTTTTGATTTTTCAGTGTGACAATGGTTACGCGAACGCGCCTCAATATTACGTCGTACGTATATTGCCTGTCTTGTTTGTAGTCTGGCTGTGAAAATGACAGCGTTTCAACGCCATTGAATTTTATGTCGATGACTGAAGACACTATCATAAGCACGCGTGTTTATACGCTGGATAACGAACGAAGTTTATATGGAACTTAATTTAAGCCTAAGTTTGTTCAAAGTGCCAAAATGGCGATTGTTTTGTTGTTAAGTCCACGAATTTCACACAGACAAAATTATTGCATGCAAATAGAGCCTGAGGTTCATTTACAGCAGTGTTTCTCAAACTTTGTGAAGCTGCGGCCAGGTAAATTCTTTTTTTAATAAGACGAGGACCCGGTCCCAACAAACTTACTAGAAAGTAGCTTTCCATTTTTTTAAGTTCATACATTAAACTAACAGGAGGCCAGGACAAAAATGACGGAAAATTGACTTTGTCTTTTACTATTACTATTTTTGTCACTACTCATTATCATTAGGACTTTCATAATTACTTTGAATGTTTTCAGTATCTATATTGTAATTTTAACGTTTTAGTTTTATTGGTCACATAGGTCAATGATAAGCAGTCAATGTACCTGCCATTAGGAAAATAACATTAAACTAACATAAGTATAAATAATTAATTATGGCATAATCATGAAGAGTATTAGTACACTTACGTATGTATACGGTGTGGCATGTTGACAAATATAAAATTTACATTCAAATTAGTTATCAATCACTGGACTAATGAAATCTTGTAGCATATTATAGTTTCCACAGGCCAACATCTGGGTCTGAGTTTTTCGACACATTCGCGAATATTTTTCTCCTCAGAATATTTCCACTATAAAACATTTATCCACAAAAATTGCTTAGAAAACCAAAATAACAAATTCCAGGAGAACCTCTCGCGACCCGGTATAATTGATACCAGGGCCCGGTACCGGGCCGCGGCCCGGCGGTTGAGAAACACTGATTTACAGCGTGCAAATTCCGTAGTCAAATGGAGGCCGGCATCCACTTCACTGAATCTGACAATTGGACCAAATATCCCTAATTCGCACCAGATTTAAATGCAAGTATACTTATTCTCTTTACAGAATATGCTAATACACAAAGGGATATATATATATATATACCTTTGTGTATTAGTGTTGCTGTTATTGTTAGTGATGCTACAGATTTAAAGTGAACATTTGACGGCCGTAATGGCGCTTGTACGTGAATGCAGTTCTCTTCATTAGTACGCTTATTCTTATTTGTGTTATTCTTCATATCACTACTACTACTGCTACTAGGGGCGTATCTGGGGTGGGAGAGTGATGCGGCGGCCCTTGGTGGTAGATTGAGGAAACAGGTGTTAAAAATTGTGTTTCTGTAACTAGATATAAAGACTGTGTACTGAAAAAAAATGGTGTACTATTTGACTAAATTAATAAATATTTGATAATATACTACTACTACTGCGTCTGCCGGTGGCGGTGGTACTGCTGACAAGAACTGGTATTGTTTCAACTGACATATATTTTTAACATGTACTAATACTCTTTCTAGCTCAACTGTTTTGCATTTCAGGAATAGGCAAGAAATCACAACTACTCGCTGCGTAACAGCCCAGAAGAGCGCAGTTCTCGATCCTTGTCTGGCTCGAGTGAAAGCGTGAAAACAGCACCCACGATAATCGCCCACCTTGGAGCACCTTATCTCTCAAGAGCCTTTTTTTTTTGTATCCAGAAGAATGTGATACAAGAAAATACAATTTTTTTTCCAGAACACTCTTCCGGATTCCAGGGAGCAGGAAGGTCGTCAATAAAAGTAGTGGGCCTGTCTAGGCTGGGTCCACTAATGGAAGAAGGCCTCATCTTGAAAATAGCGATTTTATGACGTACACAGTTGAATAACTGTGGAGAGACGCCTGACGGGAGGTCTTCAAAATTCACAAGTTTTACGGCTTTACAGGACTCCTTCAGCGTTCTTTCCCTTGAGACGTTTTCGACCGGCCTGACGTGCAGCAGTCACTGAAGGACCAATCAGCGCGGGTAGTTTCGCGCAAATCAAATGACACATTAAAGTTATTTACACTTCAATACAGAACGTGAGCAGTGGTAACTATGTATACCACGTTCCAAATCTCCAAGTTTCGTCGTGGGATACTTATTTTGGGGTTTAAATATGAAAGTTATTTACACTTCAATACAGAATGTGAGCACTGGTAACTATGTATACCACTTTCGACGTTTTGCTGACCGTGCATCTCAGTATATTTATATCAGTATTTAACCAACTTGATGCACAAAATTTGTTTCACAATAAGTTTTATTTCATGCCTCGACATGTTTCGAGCACATGTGCTCGAAACATGTCGAGGCATGAAATACTGATATAAATATGTATGCCACATTCCAAATCTCCAAGTTTCGTCGTGGGATACTTATTTTGGGGTTTAATTTGGTTCATTCGTAAGGGTGATGCAATAGAGGCCCACATGCTTTCTGGCAAGAAGGAACAGAAATTTTAAATATCTTATGTTTGAGTTTCGAGTTTATAATAGTTGAAGGCTTAAAAATAACACGAAGAATGTGTGATCTAACGGGAGACATAAGTGCATACAGAGAACTATCGCGAAATGACCCGCTGGAAAAGCATCATTATGTCGATATGCTGAAACAAAGGAACACAATTGTCGATTAATGTTTTATGGAACAAATTTTAAGAGATGAAAGGCTTACGTTAGAGATGCACCGTGACAGAATTCAGTATCCAAAGGTCTGTTTCCTAATGGTTTGTGCATTGCAGTTTGTGTGACGTCTCACTCTGACTACATGAATCAGTGAACTTGTAGGCACAGCATGAAACGCGTCTTATTTGTATTGCCTGCAGGTGTGGAAATCGATTGAGTGCCAAGCGAAAGTTACATAATGAGGAAGGTCATGATTTATACCTTCACGTAATAGGCAATGATTCGTGAAGGTAACATGGATTGTTAACTTGCAACAGGGGAAAAACTTAGAGGTTATATTTCCTCACATCAAACGTTGACTAGAATTATTATTATTATCATCATCATCATCATCATCATCATTGTTATCATCGAATTTTTCACTTCTCAGCTTTGGCTGGGAAATATTCACCTATCCTGGGATGTAGTAATCAACAGGATTAAGCTCTGTGGTCTTACTTGTAGTTTAAAAAGTTTCTTACAATTGAACATGTGCCAAAAATGACAGATTTTTGTAGTTGTATAATGTATTCGGGTGCAAGTTAAGTCTTGTTAGACTTTGTGATAGTGACTTTGGAATTACTCCCGTAGATAATATTACTATCGGGATCACTTGTGCTGCCTTTTACTGTCACGTAGCACATTATTATTATTATTATTAACTGCAATTGCGTTGTTACTCGGTGACAGTAGTCCTTACACTAGTACAGACAAAACAAATAAGAATATACATAAACAAAACAATACAAAAAGAAACACAGTACAAACAACACAGAACACTGTAAATACAAGTACACGTATTACCAACACACCCACACATACTTACACACGGAAAATAAAAATTTTAGTAGTCGTACTGAAATGAAAAAGAAACATTATTATTTTGTATGAAAATTTCCTATATCCATCAATTTATCAGATACAGAGCATACGGAATGTGAATTTCTACTGGCCGTAGGAGAATATCGGATTTTGAAAAGAAGTTTCGCTAGTTGGAATCCGAAACACTTGTACAAACGACACCAGTCAACGGCCAAGCAAGACATTGAGAGTAATGCAGGACACGCAAGAAACTGTCCCAATTGGCAACACGTAATGAGGCCTCATTAAGTCTTCGATTCAATCTAGGAATCCAGCCGCGACCTGGTAATGTTGTAACTAAAATGCGCGTCACTATTTCCACGTAAAATATTTACTATTACTCAACAGACACTGCCGTTCTGAGTAACTGACCCGTTCATAGGTCCCAAAGCCCAACAACCTAAGCTGTCAAATCTATACCTTGAAAAAATGCTCTTTGTAGATAAGAAATACAAACAACGCAGGGACGATCGAGATATGATAACATGCCCCATAAGTCGACATATAACAATTGTACTGGCGATGCTTCTCTCTTCTAAATGCTGGTAAGCGTGAAGTGTAAATAACGTAGACGGTACGGAGCTTCTTTAGTGATCTTTGTGACAAGTTCCTACTAACAGACAACATGCAGCAGGTGGTGTCAAACTTGATGCTGTTTATACTAATGAATTTAATGTGCAATAAGCATTCCACTTGAGGATAGTAGTCCCTCGCTTATCGCAAAAGTTACAACGCTGAAAAACACAACTGGTAAACCATATATATATATATATATATATATATAAGTAATACAGAGTGCGGCAGAAAAACCTGACGGGTTTCAAAATGAAATAACACAATAAGGTGTCACCTTTTTGTGTAAATGTTGTTATCACTGGAAAACTCAGTACATGCCATTTTAAGTTTTGAAAAGTACATCACTCAGATGTCTCCCATCATTTCTCAAACACTGCTTCAGTCTTACTCCAAGATTTTCCATCACCGGACCAGTCATCTACACCGGGATAGCCGCGATTTCTTCCTTTATGCTTTGCTTTAGATCCCCTATGGTTCTAGGCTTAGAGATGGAAACTCTGCGTTTGAGATACCCCCATAAAAAGTAATCACAGGCGGAGAGATCAGGCGAACGTGCCGGCCATGGAACATTGCCGCCACGGGAAATGACGTGTTGTGGAAACATTTTCCGCAGAGCACACATTGATGCCCTTCCTGTGTGAGCTGTAGCTCCATCTTGCGTAGCATTGCCACATAGCGCTCGGATGTCACAGTGACGTCTGCACCTTCGTTGTCTTCAAAGACAAGAACTCCAAACGATGCGATTCCACACCAGATAGTCAATCTTTCGCCGTGGAGAGGACGCTGATGGAGCTCTTGTGGATTTTCATGTGCATAGTAGCGTTAATTTTCTTTGTGCACATAACCTGACAAGTGGAAATGTGCTTCATCAGTCATTAGGACAGTGCTGATAACACCATCATCATTCAGCATTTCGAGAAGGTGCTAAGAAGAAATCCAGCAGTTAGCCATATCGCGATCACTTAATTCTTGAACAATCGCAGTTTTGTACGGATGGAAATTAAGATCCTTGTGCAAAATTCTCAGCATGCTGCGATCAGATAGTCCTATGGCAACGGAATGCCTCCTCACTGAACGCCTTGGACTCTTCACAATAGCCATCCTTAACTTATCAACATTTTCTGGTGTTCGTTCCGTAGGAATTCTGCCTCGGGGTTTTCTTATTAATGCCGAAGCATTTTCCCGAAAGTTCTGTACCCATTCTTTTATGGTGTTATGACAGGGAACACGGCCATGACGAGGAATGTTACAGTGTCTGCGAAATAATCGTTGTGTTGTAACGGCCGTACCGCCATTCTTGAAATAAGCTTCAACAACGAAAACACGGTGTTGCGCGGTCCACTGCTCCATGGCTACTGAAATGGCATGAAACCAGCTAGCCACTGACCTTGGTTGCATTACCCCATCCCACACGATTACCAATATAACGGGATTTAAAAACCGTCAGGTTTTTCTGCCGCACCAAATGAACACTAGTGCAATAATTTTATACACAATAACCTCCTACATGTTTCGGCCACTCATGTGGCCATCTTCAGGGAGGTAATACAAAGGGTAAAAGATTAAAAGATAATATAAATTTGAAGTGACAGAAACAATCCAAAATATAAAATGACAATGACACAAATCACAATTCATCATCATCATCATCATAATCTTCCTCCATGGATTAGGTCTTTGACCTGTTCCGGCATCGATGCATTGCCATCGTTTCCTGGGGCGTCCACGATCTCTTCTTCCTCGAGGTTTGTAGTTGAGGGCGTGTTTCGGGAGTCTGCTATTGACCATTCTTTCAAGGTGGTTGATCCAGTTTTATTTGTATTTGAGTCTCACGTCTTGTATTCCAGAGATCACAATTCAATGATAAAAATCATGATTTGTGTCACTGCCATTTCATATTTATATAGATTCTATCAACTTTTAATATTATATCATTTGTATTACGTCCCTGAAGACGGCCACGTGAGTGGCCGAAACAAGTAGGAGATTTTTGTGTATAAAGCTATTACACTATTGTGCAGTTGGTTGGTGTTACTGTTTGTATTACATATATTACATTGATGCACGGATTATGGTTCATGTGAATCTGGTAAAGTCAATTTTCCAAGAAAAAATCTTATCAGAGATTGGGTGTAATGAGACCTGTGGCCTCTGCTAGCACTCGCATAAGCTTGAATTATGTATGCTTTCACTAAGCACACACAAAAAAAGTGTTGCTACGTCACACACAATATGCCAAAAAACCATAACTGCATATTCAAGACTTTTGGGATGCGATGTCATGTCCCATGACACTACATTCTTCACCAGCACCCCCTGTAAGATCGCCAAACCTCGCACCATAATTGCAGGTTGGAATACCGCACAGAAAACCCTGCAGCAATGACCTTAATAAATGCATGTCTCATCGTGCGGTAGACTAAGATTAATTCCGTGTATGCACAGACACTGCGAGCTTTGAAACGAAATGCTCTGTTTAGTGAAACTGGGTGCAGACGGAAAACCACAGATTTTTGAGCCATATTTTGTTATGCAACGGTGGATGACGGACTGGCGTCATCGAAGAGCAAGTAACGCTTCATTTCACTACAGTCCACGTTACTAACTACATACGTTGCAAAAGATACCATCTCGACATTCACTTATGTTCTGTGTGCAGGTCGTCCATGTTGGGATTAAAAAGAGCATACTAAACGGGGCTAGTATGTTGTAGGATAGGGGCAGCATTACAAACCGTTTCATTGGTTGGAATAAAGAATTTATTAACAGAATTAGAAGAAAATGGAGCACAAAGATTTGGCCATGTAGGCCAGTAATGCACAGAACAAGGGCAGGGGGGCCACATCCTCCTGGGCCACTGGTCTCCCAGGCGTCAATCTTACATGATGGTGCTCAATCGTGTGAAGCTGGTTGTCAGCATAATTATTGCAGATTACTTCACTTACAAATGTGTATCAGTTTCCATGAACCGGGCAGATGGCGCTAGACAGCAATGACGTTCACAGATCATTTCAAAATTTCGGATTCTAACTACAGCACTTGATCTTTTACTGATTTCTGGCGCCTAGAAATAGACGATGGCTCCCAAATTTTTTAAAAATTTGTGCAACCATGAATAAGGGCATAAAATAGTCCTTCAAAACTAAGATTTGAAGAAATAGATTTTTGGTTTGACCGAAAGATATTTCAGACATGTTCCAGAATAGTTCAGCCCAACGTGTAGCTCGCAGGCACCACGATGCTGGCGACACAGTGTTATGTTGCCCGGGGAGACATCTGAAATAGGAAGACGTCTCTTAACCGTTTCCCTGGCAACGTTACCACAGAACGCCGAAGCAATTCCAGCCGTTTCCTTGCAAACTATGAAAGAAAACTGCTCACCACTTCCAAGTTCCGAAATGACCCCGTAAAAATCACTGTTGGACGTACTGTCTGCCCGGATTAAAGTAACATTGTTGACGACTGCCGACATGTTTTTTCACGGGTACTGTTTCTAGCGAATGTGCAGGCACCGTCTGTCACTTCCCTTCAATACATCCATCATACGTCTTTCACTCCAAAAGATCACACTCCCCTGCCCAAGTTAAAAATCTATTAAATCTGAACCACAACACATGGTGGAGAAAACCCTTTGCTTTTAGTTCTCGAAGGTTTTTCAAATTCCTCCCCCCCCCCCCGCCAAACTCTTTAATAATGAGGTTTACGGTGTAGGTCCGACGGGCAAAATAAAGGCAAAGTTCACCCTAGAACAGGACACGAAGGCCCAGAGAGGGAGTAGATGTATAGTTCTACTCTTTAACCTCGGCGCTAGATGGGGAGCGGGTGGTCGACGCCACGCCCCGGCCGCTTTACCCCCGGGAAAGACCCGGTACCCATTGTATAGGAGGCTAGGTGGGCCCAAAGTCCGGTCTGGACGGCTGCGGAAAATCTCGTCCGCAGCAGGAATCGATCCCAGGACTGTCCTGCCCGTGGCGATTCGCTATACCAACTGAGCTATCCCGGGTCCCCGGCAATGACTCTTAGTGCTCCTGTATGTTCCTGGGCGATAGTTTGTGTGCCGATTCGGGTGATTTTATGTTAGATACAGAACTGTTTACAATTTGAGTGGTTTTGTGAGTAGCAAGGAAATGGCTTCTGACCACAGTAGTAATAAAGAGATATCAAAACTTTCTTAGCAAAATTTCAATAAAAATCGTAGGATATTTCTTCATCTGTATTAAGAGCAGATGGGTTTAATGCACAATGCCTGAGGAAATGCTAGCAAGAAACGTAATGCGGAAAAACATTTCATTACCAAGCATAAATTCTTCATCAGTAAATACCCTGACAACAGCAAGGAATCCAGAAATAAAACTGAGAAATTTAGAATTAATTTATGACCACATAAAGCAGTATTTTCTAACCCCTAAGCGGTTACCATTGCTTCATCAAAATCACAAAAATTTTGGCTAAGAGGGCGAAACCCTTTGAAAGCGAAAATGATATTAAAGGATGTTTAGTTATTGTGGGGGGTATGCAGTGGCGCTGTTGGTTGAGACACTGAGCCGGAAGCCCGTGGGTTAGATTCCCGACGGGGCGATTAAGATTTTTCACTGACTTACTCCTTCTGGCTGCACTGTGGCCAACAAAGCCTCTACAGAAATTAGTATCATGGGTATCCCCTGGGGGGTAAAAGCGGCCGGTGTGTAGGGCTGACGAACTTGCCACCTGCATATGCCGATTGTCTAGAAATTCTGGGAGCATCTGCATCCCTCAGGTCCTGTACAGGGATAGTTTTAACTCTGCATGTAGTTGTGGCTGGTAATTCATTATTTAATAAATTTCAAAACAAAACAGAAAAATCCAATATAATGAGGGAGATTTGGTTATCTCAAAATACCGTCAATAGAAGTGGAAAATTTCTGATGAATGAAAAACTAAGGCAATATTTTGAAACCTGCATATTATTTAGCCTGCAGCTACAGATCAATTAAGATCACTAATTTTTCCCAGTTTATTATTTTTATTCAGATGGTCTTCAAAGATCCAGTACATTTTCAGTCAACAGGTTGTACATACTATCCACTAAGTCTGCAATCATGTTAACCCATACTGGCTGACAAATGTCCGCAGTCAACTGACCCTTAACTGGTGGTAGAGTGCACTACTGGAACAACAAATGTGCACGTTCAGCTGGCTTAATATTACTAACAGTGTCACCCTGCAAATTTAAATTTTCCCAGCAACTCAAAGTACTGGAAGATTAAAAAAAAAAATTCCTGGATTACAAAGGTTAGTGGTGAAAACCAAACAGAAGAGAGGAGCATCCTGACAATAATTTTATTTCTCAATCATAATAAAATCTGTGACATTAGAAACCTGTATAATCAGAACATTACTTTTATATATATATATATATATATACACATAGCATTAACAATGAACTACCAGAACAGTAACAGTTAACACAATTATTTAAATTCATCTTGAGGCAAATTATTTTTTTTACTGAGTGGAAAATTGGGCACTTTGAACCTGGAGGGATTATGGTACAATCACTAGCATTGACAGGAAAAAAGAATTACAAAGGCCAGTGACCGCTACACGCAGGCAAATATCACCGACTGCAATTTACATAATTAATTCTGTTACCTTAATGACAATGCTATAATACTTGTACAAAATATTTTTTTGCAGTCTAATGGCTTTTATCTTCCCAAACTGTGCAACCGTATCTCTAAACTTTCACAACAATATGATGTTATATCACTAGTCATAGTTCAATAACATCCTCTCAGGCTCAAAGCAGTCAAGTTGTTCAAATCAACTGATGTATCAGAGATCGATTCCAATTCCATCACCAGAACCCTGATGATGGCAGATGGAATCAGTCTCGTGTAAGCAGCTGATTCGAAAAATTTGATGCGGCCATCAGCCAGATAGGATTTTACTAAATTTTGTTGCCATGTAAGCTTCATGACATTTATCACTCATATTAATTTAATGGTTTATTTAATAAATTGCATAAGTTACATTCAAAACTAATACAAAACTTAATTACGTTGTGAAGAATTAAATATGTGGCATAAATCTTCATCAGGGACACCACATATTTAAGACGCTAAATGTGGGTCACAAATACAACTTAATTAGTTGATTGGAAAACTGCTCCCTTTTGTAACAGACTGGAGTTAGCAACACAAATATACATTACTATTACTGTGAGTTGTGACTCATTTCCTCTGTGCAGCTGCTTCCAGAACAGACATTTTGTGTTTTCAACAATCAGCAGTGAACAAAATATAGCCAAAAACATTAATTTTTTTCATCACAGGAGCCAAGTTTCAGATTTTAATCAACAAAAAACCATTTTCATTTTAATACCAGGTCCTAATACTTCTCACCTTTAGGAGAAACAGTATAAGGAAGAAGCAAGATAACAAGCAGAAATATGGCGCTTGTTACATTGCACTAAGAAAGGCATACGTACTGACACATCAACAGCAGATGGACATACATTCTTCTCATGAATATTGTCTGTTAAATTACACAAATGTATTTCATACATGCAAGGCTTTGACCTTTATTTGCAATTGCTACCTGTAAATGTGGCACAATTCTGTATTTCAGGAACTAAAAAGCAAAATGAATAAACAGAATTCACTAACAGCAACTGTCTTCCTCTTACACTACAGGATGGTTCTCAACCCTCTCCCCCATCCCCCAGCCTTCTAACCCTGAGCCATCAAAAGACTTGTGTGTGCAATATCCCTAGCTACTTGTATGTCTCCAAAAAAATTGTCCATGTCTTCTTGAGGGCTGCAAATAAAGGCTGCTGTGATATATATTAATTGTTACAAGAGTAGCTCATCCGAGGAAGTTTAATTGTGCTGCTGATTGGGTTGAAGTGTAGCAGGTACCATGGACTTTTCAGTGTCATGGGCACTAGACTCGTTACTGGTCGTTGTTGCCCACACTGCAACAAACAAGCCATTGACAAGGCACACTGGGCACCAGGCTCTGCTACAATGACTGCAATATACAGTGACTTAACATTAATATTCAACCCTACAGGTAAACTTTCAAAGTACTTGAAGAGTGTATTCATTTTATAAAAGTGCACAAATACCAACATATTAATACAAATTACCACCAAAAGAGGTAATTTTATTATGCCTTTACTTCTGTTGGTTTTATGTTAAAAGGATACATGTCATACAACTGCTTAATGTACAAAACACAAACACCCTACAAACAGTACGTTCTGCTGTACGTAAAGCATAGCGCATGTGTGCATATCACAGCCCTGATGCACCATATCCTACTGTGCTCTGCTGCTCACCACATCTAAGGGGTTCCAGTTATCATGACAACAAACACTGCTTTATACCACCCACAGCTAATACCTGCTTCAGGAACTGATCGGTATTGCAGCTTACTGTATCTGGCAGGCTGCAGTTATAAAAATAAACCCTACTCTCCAACTTACCAATTATGATTATAAGTATCACCACTGCAATTCCTCCCAAGATGAGCATCATCTGCAACAAACAAATAGGTGCATGGTTTAAACTGTCTTTTGGGTTATGAAATCATGTAGTCTGACTGGCTGTTACCAACATTTTAGAGAAACACACCATCTGCATTATCATGGCCAAACACATTAGTGTGACTAGACTGACGCCACAGAAAGGAGTCCCATACATCAACTCTTCCTCCACATTTACAACAAATTTCTTTGCTTCACCCTCCAGTGTATCTCCCTTATTCCTCTCCATCCATACACCCATTCTTTTGACATTAATGGTAGGAGTGATAACATTTGCTTGTGAGAAGCACTTTGGGTGGTGTACACAGGTCAGAGGGGGCCGGAGGAAACAACAAGAATAAGAGCAGAATTTGAAGCCTCAAGTGCCATCCAAGTGACCTGCTACTGTGGTACCATTACAACAGGGATATGGATAGACACCACTACATAATTCAGGATGCAGAGGAAAAGCTCAATGTGTACGCAGCCACTAGCAACACAAAGAGATACTGTGCCTCTGCAGTTGCCTCACAGGGTAATAGCACATGATTTGAACCATGTGAAACCAACTGTTGTCCTTAACAAAGTGGTGGAGAAGAGAATATCACCAATGCTCCTAACAAGATGTAAACTTAGACCATCCAACTCATATCACAAACATATTAATTTTCAAATGTCACACATCACACAACACATACGGAGATGGTCACGTATGTCTGCTTCACCTGCTGAAAGGATTCTAATAAATTCTGGTATGAATACTATGCCACTGGAGAGAACCCTAAATACATACTTTTTAATTTCCTGCAATTTTTAATACCACATTAGTAGATGGACGAAATCTCAGGACAGACGGAATGGAGGGTTCACCACTTTTGACATGCATAAGGTTTGTATAGTGGCAATATTTTCATGTACTGTAATTAACGTATGTCCTTTGCTGAAAAAACTGTTTCTTTGGGAAAATAAGCACTTTAGACAGTCCAATATTTCCCTAACACATTGCCCATGGGCTCAGAAATACACAGAAACACACAGTTTGAAACATGGAAGGACCCCTGCATAAGATAAAGTTATTGTTATTAGATAATGATGGCACAACAGCAGACTAAGGGTCCTGTGGTGGCACAGCGTCAGTCTTTCTTGTGTTCAGGAACTAGAATGAAGTGAGTGGTGAGCTTCATCCTGCCAGAAAAAGTACCAAGCAGTAATTCTACAAGAAAGTGAAGGGGTCCCAGATGTGGTCTGAACCCAATAGCAAAAAAATTACCGTATATTCTCAAATCTAATCCGCACCCTTTTTACAGTGTCAGAGGGCTAAAAAATCAGATGCAGATTAGAACTGCGTGCGGATTAGATTCGCGGTCGTAAGCTGGATTTTGGAAAAATGATAGAGACGCTGTACGTGCCATTAAGAACAACACAATAATTTATTATTTTATTTATTGTTTATATTATATATAATATTTATAATTTATTATTCATCAGACTCGCCGTCATCACTCACAACTGAATCGTTATCCGTCACCCAATCACTATCATCAGCTGTGGTACATTTGTACCACTGGCAGTTAAATGGCCATTTCACACACGGTGCATTAGTCGGATAATGGTTAAAGCACTGGTAGCATCCAATATTATTCAATCAGTCTGCCTTGTAGGCAACGGGCGGTTGAAGGAAAGGTGTAGATTAGAACCGTGAACTAACTTTTTTTCCGTTTAAGAAATCGGCAAAAACTAGTGCGGATTAGATTCCTGAATATACAGTAAGTTGCTGTCCCTGCCAGGAATCAAACCCCCTTCCCTGCTTGTCCACCCCACAGCTGTCAATATACTGCCTGAGCTACTTGGCCTACCAAACAATGATCATCATGACAGTAAACCTATATACATAAACACTCTCCCAATCACAACTCAAACTGTTACAGACCTTGAGGTTCTTCCACCAATATTTTCTCTTCAGTTTACCAGCCTGTTGCTCAAACTGTGACGCTCCCTGCTGCAGTGCATCTGAAACATACAGTGTCTGTGTTTTATCCTCCACAACTATCACTCTCTTGCAATGTAATGTCACATTAGTACCAGAAGTTTTTTTATTCCAGATATTTTTCAATGAATGTTGTATGTACACATTCTTAAGATGGTGACTGCAACTTGGTGACAGATGTGAAGTTGTTTTCATATTTATAATTTACTGATGATGCTACCAGAAACTCTGACCAAACAACATGAAATGGAAAGACAATTAACGGACAGGATAGGATATGGAAGAAAGTGGTCATGGGTTAATTTGAGGTACTACATTAACTGAGGAAACCCATGCAAAACCTATCAGGATATCCAAATTCTGGGCCAAGATTTAAACTCAGGATTTCCAAAATATGAAGCAGGAACACTAATAAGGTAATCATGGCTTTCATGACCAAGTTCGATGCCAAAATTATAGGTTTCAATGTGGTGTGAGGAGGGAGACAAAAGTAACAGCAGCACAATAAAAACAAAACAGAAATATGATGATGAATTTAAAAAAAAACCAGAACTACAAAGAGTAAGGTGATAATGGGCAGCATAAGAGAATGCTGGGGAAAAGGATGGACATAGAAGCAGGACAGAAAGGAAGAAACATGCAAAAATAAGTGTACAGCCAAAGAATACAGATAAGTTGAAAAATCTTAGTCTCAGGAATCATCAAGCATCAAGACAACAGTTTTAATGGCACTGACATAAAGGGCATTTAGCTCATGGAAAGTATAGATAGATAGCATCAAATGAAGGTGATAAAGCTGTCGTTATCAGATAACAAGCCAGCTGGGTTTTGCAACAGAAATTTCCCTTATCACATATCACAAAACTGGACAAATCCCTCCATTCACATGCATCATGCAATCCATTAAAAATAGCTTTAATTAAATTTGGTATTATAAGCAAATTCTACGATTTTGTCTAATTAAATTTTGTTCATCATTAAAGATTCAGCTGAAGGCCTAGTTGCTTCCCACAACTACGTGGATGCACCTAAAATGAACTGTTTGACCAGCTGGACCACTGAAATTACAACAGCATAAATAATGACCAACAAAGTCAAAGTACAACAGAAAGCAGTCAAATCACATGGCAAAGACATATAAGAGCCAACTGGTCTGTCAAGACCAGAAACATTACTAAGTTTTATGACTTCCCTCTAATTTCCTTATGTGATGAGAACATTAAAATACAAGGAAATGGAGCATGAGGACATGGATGGATTGATATGGCTCAGGATAGAGTGCAGTTGCAGGCTCTTGTGAACACAGTAATGAACCCTTGGATTATATTGAAGGTGGGGAAATTCTTGATATGTGAGCACTGGCATCTCAAGAATAATTCTTCTCCTTAGTGTCAGTTACTTTATGTAGATATATAATGTGTTGGCAGTGATATGAAGGTAAGAAATAATTTGCATGGGTGGATAAAGAGACAAACAGAAACACAGGTGGCATCATCTTCCTGCTCTTGAAATCCAAACGACAGGCACTACAAATTCATACTTTCTCAGACACCACTGAATTTTTACAACTCAAAGCAGGTTTTTATTACATCATTTTATCTATAAGTTTATGCTGTCTCCATCTTCCCCCCAGCAACATCTCCTGTACCAACAGATTATCAAAAACTGTATCAATGCTGAATCAACTACAGATTACAAACCACTTTTCAATTACTTGATCTTACTGGTTTATGTTTCATGTGTCTGTACCCATCCAATATTTGTACTAACATATTTTTCACGAACTTGTTGCAGACATAACAGCAAAATATGCTAGTCCATCAGTGTTCTTTGTAATTTTCTACCATCAAAAATACCAACATAATAAATATTTCAAAGGGGCAGTGACACATTTAAAATTCTGTGTGGTACTTGTATCCAATGTTGGAAGCCTTCTACAACCAACTTCCATGTTAGCAACACAATATGCAGCTAGAACATTGTTAATACCCATTGCAATACATACATTACAGTATAAAATAAATGTTATGAAAAATATGTATATTATAATATAGGATACACAACACATGATCTGTTATGCTACACAATCATCATACGTTAAACATATAAAATTAATAAAGAATGACAACATTAAGAACTATTCAAAGTTGCAAGTACATTTTCAATTCCCATAACCAATAAACAGTACTGACCTGCTATTTTCTGAACCAAACAATGAACCCAGGAGCTACTGAAGTTGGAGAATTCTCTGATATATGAATAGCCATTCACTACAACTTATGACAAAATTTCAGGACAATTATTAATTATTTTTATGGACACGCTGTAAGTAATATGGGGTCCCAAAGTACATGATATGCACTGATTGTACCTCATATCTCTGAATGCTGGCCTGAAGATGGTTTAATAAGACTAAAACATGTCGCCACAATTATATACTAATATTTATACACTGTGGTTGTTTTGGCGGTAATTTTAAAACATTCTGTTTAACTTTTAGAATTAAAACACAACGGGATGTCCTCGATTAAAAAAAAATTAACGAACTTGCTCTGAATGGTACCAGCCTGTTCCCACCTCAAAAATGTGTTAAAACAGCCATGTTGCAATTACCAAAAACAAGGAGTGAAACAGTACTAAGTCATGTAGCAATAACTCCAAGTTTCATGGAAGATGGTTATCTGACTGTAATATAAACATCTCAATTTTAAACAGGGGACAGACGGATAAATTTGGTGCACTAAGATGGTTCCAGAAATGAAACAATGAAATCAGAAACATATTTTGACAAAGCCCTTCAGTGTCAATGTTTTACCTGCTCGATTATCCAGTTCTGCCAACCTCTGTTCCCGTTCCATCAGGGATCTTACATTTATTTGCATAATTTCCACAACCTGATCGTTGAGTGAGATGTCGACCATGTGCATAAAAATAACAATAACCCCACATTAGTTTCTTAGCCTACCACTTGGTTCAGACTGGCAGACACATGCAGGGGCAATCACCCTCCACTTAAGCACTCACAGTTTAAAACTTCCGAGTGATGATAAAACCATTCACTTGGATTATGATCATCAAAAAAGGTACAGTTATCAACCAATGAGAGTAATGAGTGGACACACCAGAGGGCCTCACATGTAAGGTTGGACATTCAGCAGTACTGCCATATGTTGCCAATCAATCAGCAAAATACAGTGCTGGAAGTGCAATTTCAGCAAATCTGGTGGTTTTTTTAGGTTAGAGAACATTTTTAAAAAATGTCTAAATGGTTCAGCCTACAACCTTTTAAATGCCAGGTTTCTGCTGCTGCCAGAGTGCTATTCAGTTTGAAATGCCTCATGCAGGACATTTCTCTTTTTGGAGAAAAGGATGTGCATTCAATGGGACACAGTCCTGTTCATCTTTTAAACATTAATTACAGCTCATCACAGGATGCTGTTGATTTATGGTTCATTTAATGATACTTTTAATAGCTCGAACTATATAGTGTCAAATGGTTAGTTAATAATAAAATGTGAAAGGATGCAGAAGAAATCAGTCTTGACCCAATCTGAGATACTATTCCAGCATTTTACTTGAGGGACAAAGGAAAAGACAAACTAGGTCACCCAAGACAAATGGTCGTTGGGGTAAGATTTGAATTCAAGACCTCAACCATGACTTTTGCATAATAAGGACCAACAAGATGCACTATTCTCTCTTAATTTATTTCAATAATCATCCTCTACATGTTTTGAATAGATTAACTATTCATCATCAGGAGGCAGTTTACTGTGCAACTCTGATCGTGCTAGCAGGTAGTAAACGTATGCATGATAAATAACATACACTGAATGTACAGTAAACTACCTTCTGATGAAGAATAGTTAATCAATTTGAAACATGTAGCAGATGATTACTGAAATAAATTAAGAGAGAAAAGTGCATCTTGATGGTCCTTATTACACAAATATATCACGATGCATAGTCCACAGAATGTCAAAGTAACCATCACATTTGTTATCTAAAGATGTTATATGCAGGCACACATCATGATTAATTAAAGATTACCTTCTCTGTGCAATTGACTGGTTAAGATACACTCCCTTATGTATTAATGTAACCACACAAAGCCTAATTTGTTTTCAGATTGACAATACTTATTTTCATACATTAACTTCATTATTTAGGGAACTGAGGCAGTCACAGCAATACCTATCCAATATAGACTGGTATGAATCTTGGTGGTGGGAGGCTGGCATCCAAACTGCTTCTGCTTCATACTCATCGCCATTTCTTTGGAGTTTGAATGATGTGTGTGTGTGTATATATATATATATCATACAACAGTTTCAATGACCCTGTTTTAGCATGTGCGTGTGTATAGCCACAAGGCTCTAGCTCGGTGTTTGGGACATCCCTGGTTCATATCTGAGCCAAATCACGGACTATGCTGGCTGAAGTTATTCATTATTGGCCTATATCTCTCCAGGCAAACGGTGGAACAGTATCTCTATTTGACCAAAAACTCTTTGTACCACATTCTTTCCAATTTTTCAGTTATCAATAAACAAACCATTCAATGCAGACTTAGTCCAAGTTACTGACAGATCATAAAATAAAATAAAAATAAAAAAAAACTGCTTTGGAAACAAAACTACATTTAGTCCCAAAATGTCTTATTTATAGTCATCAAACCAGTTACATGCTATTAATCTTGACATGCTACGTCTGTAGTAACCAGTTATCAATGACGAGATTAAGACTAACAAATTAAGAATCTTAAGTGACTAGCAGCCATAGAGACTGCAAAAAAGAAAGGTCCTTATTCCATGAGCAGCCAAGTGATGGCTCAGACATGAAGCCCTCAACTTAGGATATGATCATGTGATGTCCGGTCAGGGTTATTGCTGCTCTAAGAGGCAGTAATAATGAGAATGGAGCAATAGTGCAAAGAATATATGAGGGAGAAAACTGAAGAAACTTGAGGGGGGGACTGCTCCAGTGTTACTTTATCCACCATGAATATTACATGACATCAGTTTGGTATGATGCTGAGGTTCCATAGTGAGATGCCAGCATCAAAATAAGTTATAGCAGTCATGTTGATGCCAGTAACAAAAATGAAACAGAGACAAAGGTATATAAAACAAGGGACCCTGGGGAAAACATCGTCCTGAACTGACAATGCCTCACAAAATGTGGCAAAATTTTACTTATGTATATTGTTTCAGCTCACCTCATCTGCACATAAACTGCTGTGCTCGTGAATTGTGGGTTGAAAACAACAAGTTGTCTGCCAGTCTGAACATGAACAATGGCAACTCCTGTGGACTTACAATGCACTTGGCAGGGTAGGAATTGCATTTTATAGAGGAAACAGTCGTTATTTTGTTCTACACTTTTAGAAATGGTTTCTGTAAGTTCTGATCAACATGGAAATGCTCAAAATTTGAAAACATTATTGGTGCAAGGTCAAAACACTTTACAACCCGAATATTCATGGCCTGACAAACTGTGTGAAAACTTCACCAAATAAGCAAAAGTTAGTGCATAATTTTAACATACACAGAAAAAGCAAGTGCACCAAAAAAAAAAGTTTCAACAAACCACTGTCAAGACCTGGAGAAATGTGTAATGTTTCAAAACATAAACCTCAGTTTTTGGACTACCGCAGTCTTAATGCTCACAATGTCAGCCATGGCCAAGTCTCACAACCTGCACAGAACGGACGGCATCGTAAGTCAACTGAGTGCGGCACATGCGAGCCAACTCGCCATGCAATACAACTTACAGTACCACTTCAGCTCACCTGCACGGTTATCTAATTCTGACAACTTTTGATCACGTTCAAGTACTTTCTCGACATTGACGCGCATGATGCCAACTACCTGCATGTGGGTGAAAATAAACACACATCAAACACTGTGACAAATGAAACACAGCAAAGCACACCAATCCATATGACAAATAAGAGAAAAACTTCCACTGTTTCCACGAAGATTTCAGGTTCTTGAGGCAAGAGTAATGCTTGTAGAAGGGTACCAACATTTTGGACAAACCTGCTGCCTCCATCTGTTACCATTAAGCTGGAAGCAGCAGGTTCCTCCCAAAAATTGGTAACCATCTTTCACACTACACAAGCCCGTCATGCTCCACAAGCCTGAGGTCTTAACATTCACTACTGCTGAGAATGCAAAATCTGGCATTTTCTACAATGGAGTAAATTTATATGTCTTCTATTAAAACAAGGCTGCAAATCTTGGAGATAAAATACAAATTTGAATTACAATCATATGGATTGTTACAGATGAGCAGACAACACAACAATATGAGCTTTTATTAGTCCATCTACCACCTGTTTCCCAGTAAGACAGGACTGCACAAGCAACAGGGAGAGATGAAAGTAAGCTTTATTGCTTGTTTCAGATAGCACATGCCAGTACATGTACTGACAAAGAAGTTTTGTATACCAGCAAATTGCCATAAGTCACACACATGCTAGTATTTCACATGTTTCAGTACTGAGACTTAAATCAAAAAGCACTTATATTTTTTAAAAAGAAGCACTGGCTGTGGATGGCTTAGCCAGTGAAGTTTGCATTCTATAAGCACTTTGGTCACATTTCTTCATAACATTCTCCCTGCAGAATTACTACAATCTTTTGATAGGAGAACATTTACACCATACAACATATGGCATTCATATCTGATACATCAGAAAACTAAGTCCTGCGTGGTACTCTCAATTACACACAGCAGTACCGCAGCCATGAGAACTTGCCACCCCATCAACGCATGAACTTAATCATCTATAGATATTATCTCATGGCGTATTCCTCCAATGTTCTCTGAACAAATTCGCAGCACACTTACAGTTGGTCTAAATTTTCTAGAATTGCTCTGTCTTATGAGGGTTGTGATCAAATACAGTCATCAAAAAAGATGCACCAGTTGTACATGTACATATTTATTGATATATTTCACTCACAGCAATGGTTTTGATATCAAAACATAGGAGATTCTATCTGTGCAGAACACAATTCTAAAATTCCCTGTAACTGCAACCTGTTTCTTTAGCGACAGTTCTCAAAACAGCTCTGATTTGATGACCTTACATAATCTCTCCCAGCATATACCAGAACAGCAGCTCAAAATAAGCAACAAACACTGCCCTTTGATCTTTCCAACTCATCACTAATTACCCTAACATTCAATGACATAGGACATCAATTGACAGAAGCATGAAATAATCATAAAAAAAACATGGAATTTATTCCTAAACTTTCAGTATTATCGAAGTTATATGTATGGTGTAATAAATACTGCATGGATAGAGAGAGCCATACAAACACTTTTTTGTGAACACTTTAAACAAATTATTACAAAACTGTTAACACAAAGGTGTCCATGATTACCACTTGCAATTACAGAAAGCAGTGTATATTGCAGTCATTCATGTATGGGTATATGTGATATCTGGTTTAAGCAGTGACACATATGAATCATAAAGCAAACAAAATCCATATGATAATGCAACAAAATACAAAGGCCAAGACTGAAGGACAAGAACAACGCAAAGTGCTGCAAGGAATTATCAGCCACTTTGCAGCAACTTGGACCAGGAATAACTAACTCTTTGTAACATAAAGTTCATTCAAATAATATTTATAATTCAATTCTTGTCTCAAAGAAAATACAATACATCTCATTACACAGACCAAACTGTTGACACTGTTTCTGAAAATAACTCCTAGTTATTGCAAGAAAAACAAATAAATGAATCATGTGGGCAAAAGCAATGTTTTTGGAATATTAAAATAGATGGGGTGCATAGTTACTACTGGGCTTTAGAGGGTTAACTTGGTGGCCAGCATTTCTAATTTGAGCTTGCACCTAACCCAGGGGTCCACAAATTTTCCAAAAATCTAGGGGTCACCTCAAAATTCTAAATGCCAGAAGGGTAACATGCCACTTTTGTACTGAGGACCAATAAGTATTACCCACCACTACACACAATTTAGTTGCCCAACCAAACTGGAACCCAGGAACAGTGTATCCATGACCAATCATTATTTATTTATTTATGGTTTATTTAATGTGTCAGTGGCTCAGTTTATGAAGCATCAAATAATGAATTGGAAAGGATACAGAAATGTCTGAAACCTAATCTGATGTACAAGCCCCATGTTGCTCTCCAGGAATAAAAAACAACAACTAAAACAAAACTCAGCAGGACAGTCAGTCTCTGCATCAAGATTTGTACCACCCGAATATGAAGAAGTACCACCACCCAACTGATCATGGTGTTTTATCACCTAATAATTATCCTGTGACAAAATAGAAATTTATGTTCAGAGACTTCCTTGCAGCTCTGTACACCACAAGAGGGCACATGTAGCATTCTGTTACACTAACCCTCAACCTTGAAAGCTGCATGGGTTATAGGTTATGTTAGGCTTTGAAGCAATAAAACATAACTGTTTTGTTAGTAGCATTTTGAAGAAAACTTAACAGAAACAATACAAAATGCCGAAATGTTATTGTCTTCTAATCCATAAAGGCTAGAAGCTAGATTAATGGCATTAAATGTACCTCATCAACCTTCGCCTGTGTCTGTTGAAGGCGTTTCTGGGAAGCCTGGTGCTGTGGGTTGCGCTGGGCACCTCCTGTACCTTCTTCCAGATTCCCTGAGTATCCTCCTGCACCATCCATTTTGGGGAATCTATAAATATGAATGCATGAATAAATCAATGTACATGTATTTGTGTGTATGTAACTACTTATTACTCTTCGTATTAACGACAAAGAAATTTGTTCTCAGACGCTACTGTCACATTTGCACACGATAACCTTGCGAAAATGTAACTGACAGTTTATTTGAAAAGATGTATATGGATGACAACAGAATGGGCTCGAGAGTGTTCCTGAAAATTACGCTATTCTGTGTGGCCTACAATGCCTAATTCACCATCCTTCCTATAGATAAGGCGACGGTTAATTAATCAAAGTTGTTATTTTTGGAACAGTTCACATGTTATTTAGAACTCTGAATACCAAACCTTCAAAGAAACCACGAGAACTACGGTTCTTAGCAGCCGATTACCACAGCCTACGACATGGGACACTTAACTATGTTTGCAACCTTGGCAGGTGACGTTTAACTCAACGGGGGTGAAAAAAAAATTGAACCTTACTTTTACACTTACAACTTCACAAATAACTTAACAACCACTCAACAGTTACCGCTACACTAAAATATACACACTGCCACACCTTTATTTACACAATTAGTACAGTTCGTCTGACCTGTAACACTCTCCAACCTTACAGTACAATAATCAGCCTCACGCAGTTTCCGTCATACCAACATGGACGATTGCTAGCTGACTGTGCAGTTCCGGATGACGTCATAGACGATGACAGCCGTTTGAAAGTGGGAGTGAACGTTACTGTATCTGATGCATCAACATGCGTACAAAGAACAATAAGAACAGTACAATATGAATTTTTTCATATCAGAATGAGATATGGTTATCAGGCCCTATGATTGTAAATATAAAATCAGTTAGTGTGTACAGATAAAATCAACTGAAGAAAACGCACGAAAATGACTCCCAGAGAACAAAGCTAAGAGTGGTCCTGTCCGCTCCATGAAGGCATACAGCGTTGAGTAAAGAAACAGCCCCCACCCCCCTCCTCCTCATTCATAACTCAGCAGTAGATGGGGTTGAGTGGTCAACTTCAGGCCCCCGCCACATTGCTGCCGGGAAAGGAAACCGGTACTCATTTAATAGGAGGTTCGGTGATCCCTGTGGATCACCGCTGTTTTGGAGGACAGAAAAATTTCTTTGCCCCTGTTGGGATTCGAACCCCGGACCCCCCAGCCCGTAGAGTTGAGAAGCTACTTCACATTGGATATGTACAGTACACCTTTCTCTTGCTGAGCGCACAGAAAAACTTGGTCAGTAACAGCACGGCGAGTCGACAGTCTCTTACGTCATTTTAACTACAACGCAAATTAACCCTCTACTGTGAGCGCGTCTATAGCCTTAGTTATACAGCAGATAAAGTGCATGCTCAATATTGTTATCATCCGTGGCCTTTCCGGCTGTACTATATTTTTCAATTTCATAAACGGCACGGTTTTCGGAAAAAAGTTATTGAACATAAGATGTGCGTTTTGATTTTCTCTACAACGTTTGTCTGAAACATTTCTCATTCTAAGAAGGATTCAGTCAGATATTACCATGAATGTACACAGGTCTTCACATAAAGTACCCATTCTTCTTGTCAAATGTTAACGAAACTTGAATTTTCTCAAACAGATTTTTAAAAAAATCCTCAAATACAATACTTCATGAAAACCCGTCTAGTAGGAGGCGAGTTGTTCCACGCGGACGAACAGTCATGAGGTAGCTAATAGTCTCTTTTCGCAATGTTGCGAAAGCGCCTAAAAACAAGTGGATTTTTTTTACTAGAAAGCAAGATGAAAATTGTGTTGTAAGTTAATAATAAAGTAATTAGATTCATTTAAACTTCTTAGTTTTTAAATAGTTTTGATTTGTTACATCTTTTAGCTGCATGAAAAAAGTTATTCAATGCCGACCCAAGCGACAAATGGGTACGTGGCTAATACTAAATAAGAGTGGAAGCAAAGCGTAATAGTTTTATTTAAAAAAGGTACAATTTGTATTTCAGAATAATTTCCCTCTTCCTTGCACAGTAACACGTCACACTACCATACCCATGTACAACTCAAGCCACCAAGAAATACGAACACACTAAAAACAGCCAACACTTCTTTTATCAGTAATTTAAATTGCAATAACTTACCTATTCTTATCTTATTTTATGAAATTCACAAATGCTTGGCAATGCAAAGATATATACAATCAATATGATTAGGTGCATGACGCAATTTCAGCAACAAATGACAAACTCATAAGAACGTGTTAGAATACGGGTGGAAATGGGGCAGCAAAATTAACAATTTACAAATTACAGAGAAATTTGAGCTTCCTGAAAGAAAAATGGGTCACCTTGAACCTCGGGGCCCCAGCATGGCCGAACTCCCTTTGCCGTATTACATGTATTCCAAATCACACTACAGTTACAGATATAACTTCCTACGTATAACTGCAGAAAAACGTGATTTTTAGACCGTTTCTTAAACTGAAAATATAGATTTAGTAAACCATAGCAAATGCCACGTGGCTCAGCGCAGGGATATTGGTTCATACAGCTACTGCTTAAGTTTTTCGTATGATCGCGGCTATAAATCCATGCGATCAGTGACATTAGCAGGCCGGGCGTGGTCCGATAGCACGTATGTTCGTGTTCAGAGAGAGAACGTTTGTTACATGCTGGCTTTGACATTCGCAAGTAGCGATACAATTTCATGAAAGGTTTCAAATCTTTTAAAAAGAGTTGGGTCGATACTGTATCCAAATCAAATATTCGTTTTAAAAGCGGAGCATGGATTGCAAAGTGCATGAGATTATACACAGCCCTGCCATAAGTTCTGTCCCAAGTGTATTGTGACCTAGGAGGAAAATGAAACAGAACATCCACTTTTCGAGCCAAATAATTTATTAGCAATAGTTTTAGTTTTTATTTATAATAATGCCACTGAAAATGGCTGCCCTCTGCCTCGACGCAAGCCTTGAGACGCTCCGTCCACACTGTTATCGCGGCACGCGCCGTCTCCAGGGGGTTTTCTGCCGCTGTTTTCATGAGAGATCTCTTCAGACTGTCCAGGTTGTTATGACGCTTTTGGCAAACTATGTCCTCCAAAATAGGCCACAATTTATAGTCTCGGTGGTTGAGGTCTGGACTCCCCGCGGGCCAATCCTCGGCGCTGATAAAAGCCCGAAAGTTCCTCCGCAGCCACTCCTGAGTCGTCTTGGCTTTTGGGCAGGAACTGATTCCTGCTGGAAGACCCATTCCTAACTATCGAAAAGGGTCTATTAAGCTGTTTCACAACTCCTTGTAGTACGTCCTCTTGATACACTCAGATACCAGTTTCACTCCTTTCTTACAAAATTGAAAATGTGTCACCCCCTGACGGGACACCTCCAACCAAACCATGACGTAGGAAGGGTGATGGCATCCCTGCACCCTCAGAATGCACCTCAAGGGACGTTTGAGCATAATCTTGTTGTTCTGGTTGTTACTGCTCCTCGATGGTGAAAAATTTCTCGTCCGTGAAGAGGATGTTTTCGTGCCATTTCCCAGCGTGCCACTGGAGAAGACGCTCTGCTCTTGTCCGTCGGATCTCCTTCAAATCAGGAGTAAGAAGGTGTCCCTTTGAGCGGATGTGCCGATCGTCCCTAATGAGGCACGACTTGATGGGTTCGATATGTTTAGTTCTCGGGACATGATCTCCTGTTTCCAGAGCGGATTTCGGCGAATCCGCTCCCCTACTGTTTTGAGAGCGGCTTCAGCCCTCACACTTTTCAGGTTTTCTGACCGAGCCCTGTCTTCAAAACCCCAGAATTCCTTATAACGTTTAATTGCCCGGTAGATGAAATTTCGCGAAATTTTCAATGGTTTCAAGAATTTCAAAATTTGAGAATCTGATCTTCCGCATTTGTGAAGGGCAATCAAAGCCACACGGTTTTCTTAGAAACCCCACTCCGTGTTAACACTGGAAGAGACGTAAGCAAACTGCCTTGGCACAAGTACCTTAAGGGTCAATAGTCCAAAAATAACCAAACTTTGAACCCTTCCGCCTCACTGTCGCCAGCTGCGGACTACACGAAATTTGGAACAGAACTTATGCCAGGAATATGTAAAAATTAATATGGTACCCATGAAGTTTGATTGCTACGGGAATTAGCTTTAAGGACATACAAAATAAAGAAACAGAGACTACCAATTGCAAACATAATTGGTAAAAACTCTCATTAGATAAGTTGAAAACAACATTTTCAAATATTTCAACAAATTCTGAGTCCTAAATTTCTCTTTAAATGGAATATATTGACTGTAAACATTTTTTCAATCAGTTCAGTGAGGTCAATATCGATGTTACTAATTAAACACATTCCTACATATTTATTCTTTGTTCATTTGTTAGACCCTAGCACCTCAAACACCATAGTGTTGAAGGCTTGGAAATAATTGAACTATGAATTGGAAAGGTAAAAGGAGATAAATGTTCCTGGCCTTTTTTTTGGGTGTAAATACAATATCAGTAGACTGCACTGTTGACATATTTCAAGCATGTCATCTTATGGTTAGGACTATAATTAATAAATTCACACTTGATATTGGCTGATTATTTGAAAACCACCAAACTACTTCACAATGACATTTTCTCTCCTAACTGTTATTCCGACTCTGTTAATATTATTGCAGACATTAAACACAACATTTAAAAATGACTGTTTAAAGAACACCAATGGACATACACATTCCCAGCGACTAGACGACAGGTAAGTGTATTGGAGATATTAGGCATCGAGTGGCGTTGATGGAAGGGGTGGTGGGTGAATGGTGCGGCCGCCCCTGGCAGCAGAGCCCAAGGGACGGCAATTTAGAGGAAACAATAATATTTTAAATGGGGAAAATTTGACTTTACTTGCTTAATAAATTTAAAATCTTTGAGATAAATAAAATTAAATTCATGAACAAAGTGACTTTTTACAGTTCGTAAATAATGTTAAGGTTGGCCATTGTGACTAATCGTCACCGGTGTCAAAAACCCAGCTAGACCATTGAGGGACTTTGCCCATCTAATTGACTAACAGAGTAACTAACAACCTCACTTTCTTTGCTTACTGACTTTTTTACCTACTTATTCACTCACTCACTCATTCACTCACCCACCCACTCACTCACTCACTAATTCACTCACTTACCCACCCACCCACTCACTCAATCACTCACTCACTTACCCACCTACTCACTTACTTACTTATTTACTTACTCACTCAATCACTCACTCACTCACTCACTCACGCACTTACATACCTACTCACTTACTTACTTATTTACTTACTTACTCACTCACTTACTTACTTACTTACTTACTTACTAAACCTAACACCACGGAGCATGGACATGGCCCATTCTAATTGAATCTCAATCTGCATGATCCGTGCTCGGTCATCTGGATCCAGCTCCTCGTAACTGATCCCATTGTACTGTACATGACTTGTGCTCCCTTCCCACCTGAATCCTACTGCAGATATTTACTGTAATATATCATCCGTGCAACTGTCCAATGCACACAAACTTTCCCTTCCAATTTGTTGCACAATAATTATCATTCACTGACCCTACATGTACAGCTATTCATTCATATTGCACACGCGGCGTGCCCTAGCCCTGGGATCCCACTATACCAAAAATCGAAGATTGTGTCACCACCACACAAGTTTACATACAGTGCATTATGCAATTTAACATCTTATTTGTGTTACAATTTTAATACAGTTTTACCATTGTATGTAATTAAAGACTGACATCACCATATTAACATTATATACACACCAATATGTGTGTTTTTATCGTTTCCGTGTGAATATTTGCAATACATATGCAGTAGGCCTACAGGTATATGAAGTTTGCGTTCCCAGAAAGTGGTGACATCTTGTGGCCGAAATATGTGGGGGCGGTGAATCCTACTATAGACGAGCACTGCTCTGTGACCTGGACACGCGCGACCTGATATCGACCCTGAGTCGTGATATTTACTCCGCAGTTCCCGGACGAAGTATATCCCATCTTATTAATTCTGTGAATCCTATTTATGAAGCCAGTTGTCGGTAAGATACTGAAGAACTTCACCTTTGGAAGGGAGAGTGTCACGAATGTTTATCACCGAGATCACAAGAGCCTGCCATTGGTGCCTGTCTTCTCGCAAATTTATCATCTCATCCAGTGATTGATCATCCTACTAATACCTCGTGACAAGTACAGTACAAATCATGCAGCTCTTCATCGTATACTTTTCTCCAGCCTACTGTCAGTTTTCTCTACTAGGTTCAGACACTCCCCTTAGCGCCCTGTTCTAAAACACCATCAATTTTTTCAACCCGTGCCCCAACCCCCCCTTAACGTTTGAGACCAAGCATCGCAAGCATACAGAACAAACGGTCTAATCTAAGGTACTAACAATAGCCGTTAGCATAAACACTGCTTAAATTTATGGTCCTTCGTGTGTTAGCTATAAATTTAAATATTATTAGATAACAAGACTATGCATATGGAATGGCGATCCGTTCAGTTCAGTTAACATCCTGATTCTCCGCATGTTTCTTGGTGCAGATACCACAGGCGTGCAGTCCGTTTACACAGCGATAATAGAGAGCGATGTGATACGATTCGAAAGTCTTCCCCTAAAACTTGCCGCCTGTCCTTCAAATCATGAGCTAAAATAGCGAAGTTTAATTCCCGTCAAAGCTTTCTAAGTTACGCAACCCCTCCCACCCTCCGTATCCTACCCAATTCCTATTATTGCATTTTTTATAGGTAAATAATTCGGAACCTGAAAGCAGCTGCTCCAGTGTTGAGACAACTTGCTTGTCTGTGCATTTGTCTTATTGTAGGGCATAATAAGAGAATGTAGACGATTTACAGTCCGTTCCGCTATGAGCCTTGGTCTTGCTGTGTAGCCATATATCCATTCTTTCTTTGACGTTAAGGTGACCGTGCGTCGTGATAAATGCTTATAATAAAACCAACTAGATGTACTAATTAAAATGGGGGATGGAAAAGTAGGATGAACCGGGAACTAGAAGAGATGAGCACAGGAGAAAATATAGTAAAATGGATAAAAGGGCAAAGGATAAGTTTGTTAGGTCACCTGGAGGGAATGGAGGGGGATAGGATACCCATAAAGATCTTCACTCAAGAACTGGAAGGGACGAGGCGAAGGGGAAGACCCAGGAAAGGATGTAAAGAGGAAGTAGAAAGAGATATTCAAGTACTGGGAGTGAGAAGATGGAGAGAGTTGGTGACGGATAGAAAAAAATGGAAGGATATTGTTCGAAAGGCCAAAGCCCACAGTGGGCTGTAGTGCCAATGGAAGGAGAAGAAGAAGATGCACTAACTTCTCAAATTTATTTTTGGAATAAAACTCTACATGTTTCGGACAGTTCCGCTGTCCATCATCAGGAGTTTTTCACTGTACACACAGCAATGGTGTATGTCGTACAGGTTTGCTGACAGCTTGCGAGCAGGATCAGGACGGAACTACGGAACTGCAGTTCCGTCCAGATCCTGCTCGCAAGCTGTCAGTAAATCTGTGTGACATATACATATTGCTATGTGTACAGTGAAAAACTCCTGATGATGGACAGAGGAACTGTCCGAAACGTGTAGAGTTTTATTCCAAAAATAAATTTGAGAAGTTAGTGTTTCTAGTTGGTTGTATCATGAGAATCCAGTCTTTCCTAAACTTACGCATTAGATGAAGGTGAGGGTAATATTTGTGGTTCCGTTTCTTTAACCGCGCGGCATATGTCCCTTCACAATCGGATAGAAAGCTGTGTGAACCCTGGAAGCCGACAGAATGCGTTGTCTAAGAAGAAAAATATCCGTCTCTACCGGAAACCGAATTCTAATCCTGTAAGCAAGTTATATAGTGACTGAGCCATCCGTCTCAATGCGATTGCGATTCATGTCGCAATATCGTGCTTCTCCGAATGAGGCTGCTGAGTAACCCTCCACGCCCCACTTCGCACGTTCGCGTGAGTCTGAAGTACTGCAGCAGCGCTCAACGTTCGCCTACAGTCGCTTGTTCACACTACACGCGCTACTAACGTGTAGAAGTTGCCGAATGCCTATGGCGTTAGTCAGAAGACTACTTGTTCTCTGGTTTATAAAGCGAAAACTTTCGATAAAAGCTTCCAGATGAAGAATCCGATAAATAGCGATTAACAGAGGTTTTGCACAACACGTAGTATGAGAGATACTAAGCTTATATCAAAATATGAAATTACAATAGATAGGAATAGCCTAAAGTAGGAAAAATGGTAGAAATAAACCAGGGAGAAAGGCAGTAGTTCATTATTATAATCAATTTTCGAAACATGTGTGTATATATTTTTTTTTTCTGTGGGGCAGCAGCTCAGATCGGAGGCAGGCCGTCTAATTTTGAGGTTTCTAGATCCCACACAATTAGACACGCACAAGCGCGCGCGCGCGCGCACTAGCTCTCCTCTGCATGCGTTATCAGCCTGTCCCAGAGGCCGCTAACTGCTCATCACGCAACAGACGGCAAGCGTCAAACATTCATGCCTTCAGCGGCATTCGAAACCCCTATTCCAAAAATCAGGCGGCCGCAGGCCTACGCCTTAGACCATATTCTGTATATGTACGTATGGACAATATATTACGATAACTGAAGATAAATTAGGAAATAAATTTCTAATGGATTAGTTCGTTTGCTGGCTGTCGGTCAATAATTTCTGAAACAGATGGAAAGCTTCGGAGGGCATTAAAAATGCATTATCATAATTAAATCTGTGCCCAGGTCTTCGAAGTGTTTTTTTTTAAATCGAAAACCTGTATGCATTTTGAGGGTTGTTTGACCGTGCATCTTCTTCATGAAATAAAGTGAAATGCCAACTTGATGCAACTAAGTAATTTTATTGGTGTATTCTTAGCTCGAAATGTTTCGGGTGCAGAAAGCCATATGCTGCAAATCAACATCTAATGCTCCTGATGATGGGCGTTTGTACCTAAAACATGTCGAGCTAGGAATACATCAATAAAATTACCTAGTTGCGCATCTAGTTGGCATTTCACTTTACTTCTGTATGCATTTCTGTAGGCTCTCATGCGCAATACATGCCCCCTCCCATCACAACCTTCTTCATCTGGTCAAACGAATACCACCACGTGATGAGTCCTACTCAGGAAAGTTCTTATTCTTTTTTTTTTTTTTCGTCTTTTCACTTGTGCTGCACTATTTGCCTCGACACCCTTTTCCCCCAAAACCCACAAAATGTGTTCTTTCCTGAATGCGACAGGCCAATATTTACACCCCTATCAAATAAGCGGTAATATTGCATCCCTCTACAATTTAATCTTAAATTCTTAGGTAACAAACAGGAAGACAAATATCTGGGCAGAATGGTAGCAGGCATTCCCCGAAATTAATCTAATATTAAATAATTTTTATGCAATTTTCATTTGTTAATGTCTTTTCAAAGTACATGAAATCTATTAAAATTTTAAATAGTTTGTTATCTGTCTTCACGTTGTGGTATTGTCGCGCATTCTGGTGGCGAAACCTTAAAATATTCTTAGTTTTCCGGACATTTACATCCAAAAACACCTCCTCGCTAAAAAGATTTGTGTGTTTCCTTTAAAGCACTCATGTTTTCGACCAAGAAATTAACATTATCGGCGCAGGTTAAAACCGAGGTGACCCGCTGATGTATTGCTGTAAATACATTTCTAATAGAAAACTGCGTTGCCCACACTTTCCCACTTACCACACAGACACAGGTTACTGTTACTTGAAATCCATTAATATCTCGACATATTTTACATTGTTCCACATAGATTTTGACCTATGTATTCTGCTATGGGCTATGTTGAAGATTTTGATAAAGTCTAGATTCAAATTTATAAAAGGCAAGGATTATCATTTACCAAACAGACCGAGATTTAAATTAAATTTAAAGCAGAACTGTATTATCAAATTAAGCAGAAATTTTTCTGCTTGATGGTCATGCGAAAATAATCCCTGCCTTATATATCAATTTTGTAACTAAATCTCTAAATAGTGTTGTCCCTGTTGAGCAAGTAACCACTGAACTAGAAAATAAATATCTCGCCTTTAATGGAACCATAATTTAATTATTATTTTGTTCGCAATTAGTTTCCTCTTCGCTTTACACTGCTCATTGAAAATAAAAAAAAACGGTACTTGGTCTAAACCCTTCTGCAGCAAACCCTAAAATTAGGGTAATCCATTGTGATCTGACATAAAACGCAGCATTGTCTACTTCCTCTGTTGTGTATCTAATTAGCAACACAAACTTCAATAATTAATAATTTGTGTCTGCGCAGACTTCGAGTGCACAAAACGAAAGTTATGCAGACGTAGACAATGAATTTGTACATACCTGTGCAAATTGTGGTCGCGGAATCATTTCTTGGCATGCACCGGACTGGATAACACTTGGTTTACAGTACATTCTCTGATATTTTGTTTTCTATATGACAGACTGCATTGTCATGCACCAACACTGCTTGTGGTATTGACCAAAATTAAGCAGCAGGGACGTTAAAGAAACATCTGACGTCATATAATGACGTCACACTCAAATGTCCGCAGCGCAAATGTCGACTCACATTACAGTCGATTGTTTTATCGAGACAGTGGGGAAAAATTTGATTCTAATTTCCTGAATAGTTCATTATTGATGTTTATATGGAAATAAGAAAAGGACTTGATACTTTTAAATTAATGCATAAAGTGATGAGCTAAAGTTGTTCATTTTTCGGAGATAATGTAGTGTTAAAATGGTGTCGAAATTTCGGAAGGGCGCCTGAAATATCGAAAGTATAACGCATGCGCGATATCTCGTAGGTAGTCGATAGTTTCGCAGACCAAAGACTGGAATTGTCAATACCAGGAGACGGCTTATTCAGCAACGCAAAGATTTGCAGTTTTCAAGCGACAGTGATACCGAATCATGTAAGTACAAAATACTTCACTGTTTCGAGTAAATCTGCGGGCTCTATTTTATTGGAATAAAAAGACTGATTTAATTTATCACCGTCACGCAGAACAAGGGGCGAACTAATCGATGGTGTTTCATAGCTGCTTTGTGGTGTAGGAAGATGAAACAATCCATAGAGGTTTGTGTTGTCTTCTTGTTCGTGTTGTTCCAAGTAAAACTTTTGTGGTTTCTTTGTCAATAGCACAACGAACAACTCAATTTTAAACTTTTAAGATGTCGGCATTCTATTAAAAGCTTATAAATATCATCCACTTTACATCTGTATGCAAAACGAGCCACTGAGAGAGTAGGTCAGAGGTATTATTCTACAGCTACAAAATATAAAGTGGTCTTTAATTTTTTAAATGAAACTCTACAAAATGAGACATCGTATGATGTATACAGAGTAATACTTTTCCACCTGCGCCTCTTATTTAAAAAAAAAATTGTTAATATGATATTCCTAATGTTCGATTAAATCAGCCTGCCTGTAACATTTCGGGATATAAATTTTACCGCTTTAGTTCAAAAAATTCCAAATCGAAACGGTAAATATAAAATTGTTTTCAATCAAGCGTTCTACCATGAAGGAACGTGGAAGAGTGGGATCATTCTTTCATGGAGATGCAGGTTCACATTCAAACACGGCTACTTGATTGCTCTTGACGGACACCGAAACACTTCCCTGCGATCGTCCAGCCTACAGCCTGGTCACTACATCGGCTGAGTTATCCCAGCTCCTTCTGCTAGTAACTCTTTGCGTACCACTTGTTTCATTGATTTGTTTCGAAGCCACTGACACTTTAACATATGGTTATAATGTGAGACCGAATGGTAGAATAATGAGTATGTAATTAATTAGAAAGAATGTGGAAGTAATATTAATGTGTGTCATCCCCGTTGTGTTAGGCCACTAATACAAAGCTGTAGTGTGTGTGTATCTATATATACATACAGTCATGAACACAACAATATTACAGTTAGTAGCGATATAATTTTCCAAAATTACCACACACACTGTATAGTCACTTAATAAATTCTTTGGACAACCTGATGATGGTCTACATACAGGGCCGAAACATGTAGTTGTATATTATATATCGCCACTAATTGTAATATTTTTGTGTTCATGACTGTATATATATATATATATACACTACAACTTTGTATCAATGTGGAAGGAAATTATCGTGTCCTACAGCAAGATTAAGCCCGGCATTGTCAAGAGGGAATTAGGAAAATCACTACTATCCAGGCCGAAATTCGAAGTGCACCTCAAACGCACAAACTAGAATCTGTAAACTTGAGCCTACTTTCTCAGTTACAAAGTCTGAAGGAAAAGTTTTCCATTTCCACGTCATGAAGGCGTACAGCGGGGTAGGGGTATAGTTCCACTTGTTCTTAAGCCCGGCACAGATGGAATTCAATGGTCACCTTCACGGCTCTGCCTCTTTGTCTCCAGAAAAGACCCCTGGTACCCATTGGACAGGAGGTTGGGTGGGCCCCAGAGCCCGGTTTGATTGTTGCGAAGCAGAGAAACGTTTTTGCCCATACTCGGTCTCAAGTAAGGTGGTTAACATATACATTAACTTATTTACCATGAAAGGAACCTGAATTTTGTCCACAAGTTGTATTTATGTGCTGCTATGATTCTTATAATAAACAGATGTTATTTATTTAAACCGCATAAACTGGTTGGTATTTGTAATAGTTACACAGTGTGTTTACTGTAAGGTATGTACTTAACATTTCCGTTTACTCGTATTTAGATTAATTTTGGGTTTAAATGGGTTTATAATTTAACACATATGTCATAATGCATTTCTGTTACACAAATCAGTTCCACGATCAGCAGTATTCATGTAACAGTGTTAGGATGACATGATAGAGGAGGATTTCATTGGTGGGAAGGGTAGCAAGAGCAGAGAAAAGCGCAAATTTGTATAAAATTAGTGTTACAATACCGGTGGTGAACACCCAAAATGAGAAACCTAAATGTAATGTTGTAATGATAAAATGGATCCCAACGAAATAGAATATGATGATTAAACTGGATTGATCTGGCTTAAGACAGTGTTCCACTATGGACTTACGGGTTCCATAAACGCAAGGACTTCCTTGTTGAAATAAATCTCATTACAGTCGTCGTGATTTGCTTTTATTAATTGTTATTGTTGCCGATTGCAGTGGCCGCGCGGTCTAATGTGTGGGTCCGCGGCCGCTCGCTTGCTGGGATTGTAGGTTCGAATCCCGCTGGGGACATGGATTTTTGTCTCTTGTGAGTGTTGTGTGTTGTTAGGCAGAGGTCTCAGCGTCGGACTGATCACTCATCCAGAGGAGTCCTACTGAGCGTGGTGTGTCTGAGTGTGATCACGAATCCTCGAAAATGAGGAGACCTTGGCCCACTTGGGCTGTTGTGCCATGATAAAAAAAAATTGTTACTGTTATTTTGGTAGTCTGACATTTAGGTTTGGAGATCACAATTTCAACCAGGTCGTTTGGTTCCCTTTATATATTGTCCGCAGAAATCGACAATCATGTCAACAAAAAAAAAATATCGAACAGTTTTGTTTTTCTCTTTTAACACATAAAAATGCAGAAGGAAAGCCCAAAGCGGGATTCGAACTTGTATTCCCCCTGTCTGAGTCGTCAAAGTACTTCTTATGGCCAGTGGCGATACAGGGAGGCACAGATCTTAATAGCAAAAAAATTGCACACTTTCATGAAGTTAAATACCCTCCTGTGTCTAAGCACCATTAACCAAGTAAATTCGGGCACGGGGACAAGGATACAGTTTTTCTAAATCTCCGAACTAAGCTAAATAAAAATAAATGATAATATTCACACTCCGGCCGCTTTATATCCGCTGTTCACAAAACAGGAAGGAAGGAGGGGCGGACACCGGAAACACTGTAGATATTGTGGTGACAAAGATAAAAACACCTGCATAACCTGGAATAGAACGACAGATGAAAAGCTCACAAAATGTCATATTAGAATGTGAAGACTCTAGGAAATTTTTGAAAATATATTTGACGAGTGTTTCAAAAAGTTCCTAGAGTCTTCACATTCTAATATGACATTTTGTAAGCTTTCCATCTGTCGTTCTATTCCAGGTTAGGCAGGTGTTTTTATCTTTGTCACCACAATATCTACAGTGTTTCGGTGTCCGCCCCTCCTTCTTTTTTTTCTTTTTTTTAAGTTATATTTGACAGGTGTATGCCGGACGCTTGTGAGTGCGGTAATGAACCTTCGGGTTCCGTGAAATGCAGGGAATATCTTGACTAGCTGCAAACCAGTTAGCTTCTCAAGAAAGACTCTGCACCATGGAGTAAGTATATTTGAAGAGTGTATTCAAACAACTTTTTTTTTATATTAGTGGTTCCGTGCATCGTAATTCTAGGTTGAAAAAATCCAAACGTAACCAAATAAGGGCTGGTTTGGGACCAGACGGTCCCGAACCAGCCTTTACTTGGTCACGTTTGAGGAAGCTTGCTCCCCACATAGTATGATCTCTACCAGAGGCTGCAACTACAGTTTTTTGTACTCTTTATGATGGACGCGATGCACGCCCAAATCATGTAGAGTAATTTAGCAGTAAATAAATATCTGCATACTGTTGCATCGCGTTGGACTTCTTCAAACTCAAAGAAGAGCAATTTCTGTATTAAATTATCGTTTTGGTAGACCTACCTTCTGCTGTTTGGGAGATGTGACAGAGTAGTCAGCGTAGCGACAAGCTACGGGCTGGAAGATACAGGGTTCGAGTCCCGGCTGGACCCAAAGTCTTCCTCTGTCGCAAACCCGTCCAAAACGACTCCGCAGCCCACTCAGCCTCCTATTAAGTGGGTACCGGGATTCTTTCCAGGGGGTAAAGTGGTCAGGGCGTGAAATTAACCACTTGCATCAATTCAGTACTGAGATTAAGAAGGAATGGAGCTATGCCTCTGCTCCCCACTACACGCCTTCATGTCGTGGACAGGGACAGCTTTGCCTTTGCTATTATTACACAGTCTGCCCGATGTAGATTATTGTCATCTGCTCCTTGCAACTTTATATCAGGCACTTAATGTCTCCAGTGTAGCAAATTCTGAAATACTGGGAGAGAGGAGAAAAAGAGGCTCAAATTTACGGTAACAATTGATTCTATTACAGCCAAGTAATCGTTCTCATAAAGCCAGATTTGTTATACGTTTCAAGGCGACAGGGGGAGGATATGACGTCAAGTCTATTCATGACAGCTCCTGTTCGTTGCGCATTGTTTTAGAAAATTATAAAACCTGTTTTAAGACAATGAACTAAACGCAGCCATTTGGAGTGGGTGCACACAGCTGAAGCCGATCGATAATGTGAAAAGCAGGACAATCCCCTGTCCCACGAACTGTCCGCGTGTTTTTGCGTTTTATATGCGTTTTTTACTCACGAAGTAGAAAGTGTTTTGGAGTGGCAGTGCCCGCATTTATACAGGGTTATTCGAAATAATTGTCGGGGTTTTAACAACTTGTCATACACAATACACTTGAGACAGGAGTATACGTTTTTTTTTTATTTAATAGAACAACACCCCAAGTTTTTGTTACATATCTTACAGGTGCTCTATATGTGCACCCTTTGTGATTCTACAAACATCAACACGATAATCGAGTTCGTTCCAAACTGCTTGTAGCATGTCAGCGGTAAGGGTTTCAGTGGCGGTTCTGATTCGTACCTTCAGTGCCGGGGTACAAAGGGTGCAAATATAGAGCACCTGTACGGTACGTAACAAAAACTTGGAGTGTTGTTCTATTAAATAAAAAATACATATACTCCTATCTCAAGTGTATTGTGTATGATAAGTTGTTAAAACACCGACAATCATTTCGAATAACCCTGTATTTCAAATGTGTTTTCTTTACATGGGGGTGGGTTCAAATTTTGCAGCGCCAACTGGTTACCACTGTACTCTAGTACTACGGCAATCGACCTTCCGCATGTCCTTCGATAATTGACAAAGATAAATCATTGGAGATAACAGTAAATATTTAAGTCATAGACGTAGAAAAGTTAAGGGCAAAACAGGTTCCGGAAATGGCTGCTAACGTGCAGTTTAGAAAGTTCTACTTTTTGAAATCGTTCCTACACTTATACACGTGAAAATAGAACTACGCACAACTAAAACTTCATTGTAACACGTGGTTTCTTAAGGTAAAAAATAATAATAATAATAACTGAGAAGGTGTAAATCTAGGTTAGATTTTAATCTTTAGAACACACAGGTCACTGTGTAGGTGTACACCACCTACCTGAATATTTTACGTGTTGCCCACACAGTATATTCTATTGATGTGCTTGTCATTACCCTTTGCAGCACCAGCTGACTGGTCTTTTTAACTAGAGATAATGTTTAAGATAGTTTTCTTCATGGACCTCGTCCATCGTCTGATATTTGGAGAATGATAAACAGTAAATAAGATACTGATTGTAGGAACAGGATCGGTCCTCGTCTTTCAGTAAGAAATAATTACTATTTAGGCCTTCGCTCTTGTGGGATGTTACACGGCGTAAGCTGGCAGCTGGTTACAGACCTTTCGGAACTGCATTTCGGTCCCATCTGCAAGGGTCAAGCAGTCTTCGTGAACTGATTGACGCTTGAAGATGGGTGTGACAAACTGTCCTGAAACGTCGATATTCAGCTGCCAAATCAGAGCGAATAACATCCTAGAAGTTCGAAAGCCTCAAGCACACTGCGACGGAAACCTGAGTACTCGCGAGCACTACTCAGTTGGGTCCGACAGCCGAAGCGACTCTCAATCTATTGGCGAATAAGTCACAAAGACTGGTAACCGGTGTATGCCATAATGTCTGATGAAGTGAGTAAGAGGTAACAACAGTTTATTGTTCATTCAATTGTGTCCCTGATTATGGGGAACAATGATAAAGACAGCTAAGTTGAACGAGGTATCAGTAACGGAAACCAACAACCGCAAACCCTTCATAACAAACTCAGATACATTTTATCACTAGCATTGTGTTTTCTGAAAAGTACAAAATGAGTTTTCTTGCTTATTAAAACGAACTGCGGGTTGTGGATAAAGAAACAAGCGTGTATGTCACTCCTGTTAGCATACACGAATTGTTCAAACACTGTCTTCATCATTTTGCAAATTTCGTTGGTGTTTATGGCCACTTAATTTGGTAGAAATAGATTCACTTCGAAGGAACCGTATTTGCACTGAATCAGAAATCATCTGTATACTTCGTTAAATGTTCAGCATAGCATTAACAGTTTCTTTAAATAACCGTAGCAAATCCTAACGAGGTCTGGGCTTCGTGTCATGTTACAATTTCTTTCAAAGACAAATAATTTTTGAGAAAGTTTATGAATAAAATTTATTAAAAATACCAATAATTGAGCTTGGATTTATGCATGTAATTTTATTACATACGAGTAGTAATCACCAAAACGTTTCGGACATTCTTGTGGCCATCTTCAAGGTGCTGAGAACAAGAATACATATACAATTATGCTGGATCGAAATCACTCCGGATGGAAAATCACATAGATTTTGATCAGTGCATTGTGCAGACTGTATCATCACTCACCAATGTGGATCACAATTCACCACATGTAACTACGTACATCGTTCCACAGAACCATGATATAGAAAACAGTTTTTTAACTCCTAATGTTTTGTCCTCATTGCTATTTTGCAATTCAAACGTGAATTTTAATTTTAAAAAAATACATGATTTTTAACGGTGGAGTGATTTTGACATACTATAATTGTATTTGTATTCTTGTTTCCATCACCCTGAAGATGGTCACGTGAGTAGCCGAAACATGTTGTGATTGCTGTGTAATAAAATTGCATTCATAAATCCAAGTACATTTCTTGGTCTTTTTAATAAATCTTATGCATCTAATTAATGCACGTAACATGGGACATATCAAAAGGTTTATGCGGTGCAATACGTACAGTATTTCACGCAGACAGTCCTATTGCTGTTAATCAGTAGGCACCAAAACCATACTTACTCATTCATGCCATTCCTAAACTCTCTTTACGAAGCGAAAAGGGGGGGGGGGGGCTCCTTATGTGAGCCCGGGTCGGCCCGCCCGTACTTCTATTCCCGCTATTACCACTTAAAACCTTTATAGA